>Ga0307374_10000110_pt1 | contig 139968 bp, 140 predicted proteins | sample OX3MG_FD_202532 | JGI IMG/M metagenome (GOLD analysis project Ga0307374, IMG submission 202532) | Soil microbial communities from Risofladan, Vaasa, Finland - OX-3 | ecosystem: Environmental > Terrestrial > Soil > Coastal area > Acid sulfate soil | place: Finland: Risofladan, Vaasa...
CCGCCATTTCTACAGCCAGTGTAGATTCACCTGCCCTTGCACCATCTGAAATGGCAGGGGGGCGGCCGGTATTCCCGGCGCAGTCACCAAGGTGGACCTCCCGATCCTGCGCTTCGCGCCCCCTAGCCAGACGCCGGCATGCCCCGCTGCACCTTGATGACGGCGTAGTCGCTGACGGTCGTGCCGTCGAACTGGATTCCGTAGCACCCGGGGACTGAGGGATTGAGGCTGCCGAACCACTGACCCCAGTAGGGCGGTGTGGCCGTCTGGCGAATGCCAATGGCGCCACCGGGCAGGCTGTCGACCGGACTGCCGGGACTGCCCCCAAGAGCCGCTGCGCCCGTCCCGTCGAGGCGCTTGATGCGGACCAGGACCGGTCCTGAATAAGCCGGATCGGTCACCACCATCAAGCCTTGCTGCCCCGAGTACCACGTGATCTGCCCGCTCACGTAGACGGGCCCCTGACCGTAGCCGTGGCCGATCCCACCCTTGGTTCCCGGTGGCGTCCTGATCTTCAGGCTCACCTGGGGGGAAACCGGGCACGCCGCGCCCGGCGCGACGTTCGGGAGCTGGAGGGGTCTGGCCAGCAAAGGCGACCAGTCGACCGCGGGCAACGGGGTCGGCGGCGCCGGCGACGTCGCGGGCGGGACGGGCGATGCCGCGACTCCCTGGAACTGACCCGGGACGCATGCGCCCGAGGGCAAGAAGGTGGAGCTGACGAACTGGTAGCCCACCGGGGCATGGGGTCCGCCCGAAACCGTGAAGCGCTTCAGCCCTGCGGCCGGCGTCCAGAGCCAGACTGCGAGGCCGTCGATATTTCCGAACCAGAGGCCATGCGCATCCGAGAAGATGCCAGATGGGTCGAGCCCGGTGGGGTCACCGGCGGTGCCGGAATAGATGGTCGTCGCCTGGTGAGCTGCGTCGACCACGACGACGTAGTACTTCGTGCCCACATCTCGGCTGCCCAGGCGGAAGACGGAGCGGCCGGAAGCGTCAGTGCCCAGGTAGATGTAGTTGTTCACGCCTGAATAAGGGTGCGGAGTGTCGAACATCGGATCGTCGCTCGCAGGCGCTTGCGTCGTGGTGCCCGTCGCGGGATTGATGCGCCATAGCAAGCGCACTCCACCCTGGAGCGGAACTGAGGCCGCCAGAATCCCCGCGGAGCTCCAGTCGACCAGCTCGATGTCCCCGCTCTTGCTCCAGAGCATCCTGTCGGTTCGGGTCGCAGCGTCGACCACGTGCAGCTCGCCGCCAGTAGCGTCGGAGAGCGTTGCGCCGGCGGGCAGCAGCCTGACGTAGGCGTACGACCGCTGGTCCGGCGACAGGGCACGAGAGGTCGCCGGCAGCCACCGCTGCAATGGCGCGGAATAGACATTGGGACCGCTCGTTGTTCCACTCGGAAGGTCGGTGACGCGTGCCCCCGGGTCCACCTGAAACGTCCCCGAGGGGATGTTGACGAAGCCCATGCTCGAGCTCGTCACCGACTCCTGGCCGGCGTTGACCGCCTCCTGGATGAGGTTGACCGCGAGGTGGCAGGGCAGCGAGTCCGGGGCCGGTTGCGTCACGCTGCTGGGGGTCGACGCAGGCAGCACCTTGCCGCGCGGCTGCAGGGTGAGGCGCGACCCGACCAGCACGACGATCAAAAGGATCGCCAGCGTGGTCGCGATCAGTGCCATCCCGTGCACCAAGAAACCGGGCCTGGCTGCGCGTGGATAGAGGAGAACCGGCGACCCAAGCTGAGGCGGCTCGCCAAGCGCGATGCGCAGCCGCCCGCGGAACTCGTCTTCACGCATCGGGTCTCACCTCCGGAACGTCGACCCGAAGCCGGACGAGGGCGCGGTGCACTCGGGCCTTGGCCGCGGCGCCGCTCACGCCGAGCACGCGCCCGACCTCGTCAAAAGGCAGATCCAGGTAGTAGCGCAGCACGATGGCCAGCCTCATCTCGGAGGGCAGGTTGCCGATCATCTGGCGCAGGTCGATCGCCGTCTCGTCGTCGACTGAGGCCGCCGGCGGCGCCTCCTCGTGGCTTGCGAACTTGATGACCGACCACCACCGGTTGCGGCGGCGCTGGCGGCACTCGTTGGCCACAATCTTCAAGAACCACGCGCGAAGATTCGATTCTTCTCGCAGCCTGGGAAACGAGCGCCAGGCCTTGAGGGTTGCCTCCTGGACCGCGTCCTCGCATTCATGTGGGTTCTGCAGCATTCCGTAAGCCAGGCGCTGAGCGGCCGGAACCAGAGGCCCTACCGCGTCGGTGAACGTCTGGTCCTCCTCACCACCGGCAAGGTCCCCCAGCGCCATCACTCCACTAGTTCCAATGCGCCAGCCCGGCAATTCGTTGCGTTCGAAGTTTGGCGGAACAGCGTCGCCACCGGCATCTGTCCGAGGGCGGGGAACTGCTGATCTCACCTCCCCATCCGGCCCTGGGGGGTACCTACCCCCCAAGGAAGTGAGAGGTGATTAGCCGCTGTAGCGCCGTTCCACGCGCGGACCGATCGAGGTCAGAACCTCGTAGGAGATCGTGCCCGACCACCCGGCCACCTCTTCCGCGGTGATCCGCTCATCCCCATCACGGCCGATCAGCGTGGCCACGTCGCCGACCTGGACCCCCGGAACCTCGCTCACGTCAAGCGTGATGGCATCCATGCTGACCATCCCGACGAGCGGCGCCCGGCGGCCGCGCAGGAGCACATCTCCCCGGTTGGCACGGGCTCGGAAGACACCGTCCGCATATCCGATGGCCACCGTGGCGACGCGGGACCTGGCGGGTGCCGTCCACCTCGCGCCGTAACCGACCGTCGCCCCTTTCTCCAATGTCTTGACGTGGGTGACCACGCTCTTGAGCGAAAGCGCCGGCTCGGTTCCCGGCCACTCGCAGCCGTAGATCGATATGCCGCAACGCACGGCGTCGAGCGCGAACTCCGGGTGGCGCAGCGCGCCCGCGGAGTTGCACACGTGGCGCAGGCCGGGGTCGACGTCGAAGGCGGCGAGCGTTGCGAGGAAGCGGTCGAACTGCCCCCTGGTCATCTTCTCATCGGAGTCCGCTGAGGCGAAATGCGTCCAGGTGCCGGCGAGACGCAACCCGGGCGAGGCCTCGATCCGCCGGGCGAGCTCGGGGGCTTGGTCGGGGCTGCAGCCGAACCGGCCCATGCCGGTGTCGACCTTCAGGTGAACCGGGACCACCTCGTCGCCATCACCCAGGGCGTCCACCAGCTCGCGGCTGAAGACTCCGATTCCGCAGCCGGTGGCGGCCGCTTGGTGGGCCTGGCCCGGAGTGATCCCTCCCATCACCAGCACGTGCTCGGCCGGGAGCAGGCCGCCAAGCTCGTGAGCCTCTTCCAGCGTCGCCACCGCCAGGCCCCCGGCCCCGCCTTCCAGCGCCGCGCGCGCGATGGGAAGCGACCCGTGACCGTACCCTCCTGCCTTGACCACGGCGAACAGGCGGACGCCCTTCTGCAGATGCGCGAGGATCAGCGCGCAGTTGGCGCGCACGGCGCCGAGGTCCACCTCCGCGGTGCGCAGCGAGGCGCTCAGAGGCCGCCCTGGCGGAGCACGTTCATGACCTGAGGGATCTCCATGAGGAGGTCGCTTGCCAGCAGCCCCGAGTCGCCGAGGCGCTGCGAGATGCGCCTGCCGGCGGCAGCGTGGATGTAAACGCCGGTCACAGCAGCCGCAAACGGGTCGGAACCCTGGGAGATCAGTCCGCCGATGATCCCGGACAGCACGTCTCCGGTGCCGCCGGTGGCGAGCGCGGGGACCTCGTGCGGGTCCTCGCTGGTCCGCCCGTCGGGGTGGGCGACCACCGTGTGCGCGCCCTTCAGCACGACGATCGCCCCCCACTCCTTGGCCGCCTTGCGGGCGGCCGACGTCCGGTCGGCGGCGATGGCCTCGGTGGTCTTGCCCGTCAGGCGGGCGAGCTCGCCCGGATGCGGAGTGAGGACGCGGTGCTTGCCGAGCTTGCCCTTGGCCCGCGGCGAGTCGGACAGCGCGTTCAGCCCGTCGGCGTCGATCACCAGCGGGCAGCGTGCGTGGAGGGCGAGGTCGAGGACCAGGCGCCAGGTCGAGCTGTCCCGCCCGAGGCCGGGCCCGACGATGCCCACCTCGGCGGACGCCATCTGCCGGAGGATCGAGTCGTACGCCGCGTGGCCGACCGCCCCGGGGGCGACCTCCTGGACCGGCGTGGCCATGACCTCCGTGCACTTGGTGGCGAGAATCGGATAGATGGTGTTGGCGACCAGGAGCCGGACCAGGCCGGCCCCGGTGCGTGCCGCCGCGGTCGACGTGAGGTAGGCCGCGCCCGTCAGGCCCAGGCTCCCTGCCAACACCACCGCCGTGCCGAACGTCCCCTTGTGGGCGTCGTGCGGGCGGTCGGGCAGCACGGTCGCGTCGGGAGCGGGCAGGAGCGTGGCGGCGGGGTCCGGCATCTCGAGGTGCGCGGTCGCCACCGCCAGGCGGCTGTGGTGGGTGATGCTGACCTCCACCCTGGCGCCGCGATGCTCACCGATCAGCCGCGCACGAGGAGCCCCGTTCGGGCCTGGCAGGACCTCGATGCGCCTGCGTGGAAAGCAGATTCCCGTACCGTCGAAGCACTTGATCACCGCCTCCTTGGCCGCCCAGCGTCCGGCCAGCCTCTCCGCGTCTCCGGCGCAGTAGGCCTGCTCGGAGGGGGTGTAGACCTTGTTCAGGAAGCCGGGGCCGGAGCGCTTGACGGCGAGCTCGATACGATCGACCGAGACCGCGTCCACGCCGATGCGCTGCATGGAACACATTGTGGCGTGGTTGGTTGATGCACTCCCCACCCGGCGGCTTCGTCGCCACCCTCCCCGCTAGCGGGGAGGTCCCTTGTCCAACCGACTATTCGACGGTGACGGACTTCGCGAGGTTACGGGGCTGGTCGACGTCCTGGCCCAGCTCCACCGCCACGTGATAGGCAAAGAGCTGGAGCATCACCGTGTTGAGGATCGCGGCGGAGATCTCCTCCACCGCCGGCATCACGAACTGGTCGGTCGCCACGCCATCGAGGGAGTGGTCGCCTTCGGTCACCAGTGCCAGCACCGGGGCGTCCCGAGCCACGATCTCGTGGACATTGCTCGCCATCTTCTCGCTGGTGGAGCTCGCCGTGCAGATCGCGATCACCGGGAACTGGTTGTCGAGAAGGGCGATCGGGCCGTGCTTGAGCTCGCCTCCGCTAGTCCCTTCCGCGTGCAGGTAGGAGATCTCTTTCAGCTTCAGCGCGCCCTCCAGGGCAACCGGGTAGCCGAGGCCTCGGCCGAAGTAAATGAAGTTGCGGTAGCGGCTGTACTTGTGGGCAAGTCGCGCGATCTCCTTGTCGCGCTCGACCAGGGCTCGCACCTGGTCCGGCAGCGCGCGCATAGCGTCCGCCAGCTCGTGCCGGCGCTCGAGCGACACCCGACCGTTGGCGTTCGCGAGACGCAAGCTCAGCAGGGCCAGGCTGACCACGTGCGCGGCCAGCGTCTTGGTCGAGGCGACCGAGATCTCAGGCCCCGAATGCAGGTAGATCGCGCCGTCGGCATCGCGGGCCACCGAGCTGGCGAACACGTTGGTCACCGCGACCGTCATCGCCCCGCGCTCCTTGGCACGCTGCATGCCGACCAGCGTGTCCGCCGTCTCGCCAGACTGTGTGAGCACGACGGCCAGGCTCTTCGGCCCGAAGGTCGGGCGGCGGTAGCGAAACTCCGAGGCGTCCATGGCCCGCGCGGGGATGCCCGCCCAGTCCTCCACCAGGTACTCGCCAATCATGGCGGCGTGCCTTGACGTCCCCATTCCGAGCAACAGCACCTCGTCGATCTGGCGAAGCTCCTCATCGGAGACTTCGAACTCGCGGAACGAGACAGTGCCGTCATCGGTCAGCCGTCCGCGCATGGCGTTGGCGACCGCCTCCGGCGTTTCGTGGATCTCTTTCAGCATGAAGTGGTCGAAACCGCCCTTCTGGGCCTGGCTCACGTCCCAGTCGACGTGCACGAACTTCGGCTGTACGGTCACGCCGTCCAGCGACGAAACCTGGACGCCCAGTGGCGTCACCGCCGCCACCTCGCCCTCGCCGAGCACCAGCACGCGCTTGGTGTACGGGATGATGGCGGTGATGTCGGAGGCGACGAAGTACTCGCTCTCACCGATGCCGACGACCAGGGGCGCGTTGAGGCGCGCGCCGATCAGCAGCTCGGGATCGTCACTGGAGAACATCGCGAGCGCGTAGGCCCCGCGGATGCGCTTGAGAGCCTGCCGGACGGCGGCCAGGAAGTCGCCCTTGTAATACGACTCGATGAGGTGCGGGACGACCTCGGTGTCAGTGTCCGAGGTGAACTCGTGACCCGCCATCTGGAGTTCAGCCTTGAGCTCGGCGAAGTTCTCGATGATCCCGTTGTGGACGACGAAGATCTTGCCCTTGCAGTCGGTGTGCGGGTGGGCATTGATATAGGTGGGCTTGCCGTGGGTCGCCCAACGGGTGTGGCCTATCCCCAGGGTGCCGGTCGGCATGTTGGCCTGGAGCTTGGAGATCAGGGTGTCGACTTTGGCCTCGGACTTGGTGATGCTGGTGCGGCCGGCCTCGCCGGCCTTGGGGAGCTCCAGGACGGCGACTCCGGCCGAGTCGTAGCCGCGGTACTCCAGCCGCTTGAGGCTTTCCATCAAGATCGGAGTGGCTTCTTTGTCGCCCAGGTAACCGATGATTCCGCACATCTCTTTACTCGAATACAACTCCCAGGACGTTTGTTTCGACCAGTGCTTGAAACGGGTCCTGTGGGCCGGAGGTTACGCTTCTTAAGGGCTCGGTGATACGTTCGGGTTGGCCGAGATCGAATACTTCACCGTGGCGTTGGCGACGTTGCCCGTCACCCCGGACCTGTAAGGGATGGCGACCTGGAAGGTCGCGTCCGAGGTGCGGTTGCTGAGGTCGACCGGGGGCAGGAGGATGGCCTGAATTCGACCGAGGACGACCTGGTCGCCGGTGATGATCACCGTTGCCGGCGTGATGGTTACGGCCGTGACCCGGTAGCCCGCAGGAGGCGGGTTGGACGGAGGCTGGTCGATCAGCGGCACGGTGCTGCTGGTGGAACCCGCCGCCGCTTCGATATGAACCGAGGCCGAGGGGATGTCCAATTGGGCGCAAGGAACCGTGGCGCACGAAGTCAGGTCCAGGACGCCGTTGCTGTTCTGCAGCTGGATCAGTTGGTTCGGGGAGTCGATCGTGCCGACGTTGACCTGCGCCGAGTAGGAGACGGAAGCGGTCAGGTTCGTTTCCCAGCTGGTCGGACCGGAAAAGTGGACTACGCATGGGTTGGGGTTGGGTGTCCCAGGGCAGATGGCGACTTGCTTGGTGAGGCTCCAGCCCGGGGCGGCCCGCGCGACCACTTGCACGGGGAGCTCTTTGACCTGGAGCGTATCGATGTCAACCGCGATCGGTGGCGGATTCTGCACGGAAACCTGCGAGGGCGGGAGCGTGGTGTGGGCGACGATGTTGAGCTGCACCGCCGGACCCGGTTTCGCGTGGGTGACGTCGACGAAAGCAGTCACGTTGGTCGTGTTCACGTGGCTGATGGCGTCAGCCAGCCCGGTGTATGCCACGGTGGTCCTGGCCGGCGGATTGATCAGGATCAGGTTCGGCGGCATCGTGTAGTTGAGATTGACCGTCAGGCTGCCATTGGTGGGAGGGTTCTGGGAGAAGGCCACCGCTCCCAGCATGAGGATCGCCAGACCGACCGCCAGCAGCTTGAGCCGCCAGTCTTCGACGATCAGGTTCACTTGCGGAACCTCAAGAAGCCGTTGCCGTTGGAGCCGGGGGGCACCTTGACGCTCACCCTACGACGAAGGCTGTCGAGGTCGAGGTTTCGGCTGATCTTGCCTTCCTCGATGACAGATATGTTCCCGGTCTCCTCAGAAACCACCATCACGAGCGCGTCCGAGGCCAGCGACAGGCCGAGCGCCGCTCGATGTCGCGTCCCCAGCCTCTCGCGGACGGTGCCTTCTTCGGGCAGGGGCAGGAGGCACCCCGCCGCCACGATGCGGTTGCCGCGCACGATCACCGCCCCGTCGTGCAGGGGCGAGTTGGGATAGAAGATCGACTGCAGCATCTCGGCGGAAATCTCGCCGTTGATCCTCACGCCGGTGGCGGCATAGTCTTCGAGGCCCACCTCACGCTCGAACGCGATGAGAGCGCCAGTGTGCCTGGCGCTCAGGCGCTCGGCAGCGCGGATCGCCTCCGAGACGGCCTGGCTGTACAGGCCAGCGTTGTAGTTCGAGAGGGGGCGGCCGATGTGGCCGATGCGGCCGATCTGGTCCAGTGCTCGGCGCAGCTCGGGCTGGAACATCACGATCACGCCGATCACGATGAAGAACGCGGCGTTCCTGAACAGCCACGAGAGAAGGATGAGATTGAACTGCGTGGCCACGACCCCGACCACGGCGAGCAGGACCAGGCCGACGAGGATCTGCGTGCCCTGGGTGCCTCGCAGGAGGCGCAGCAGCTGATACAGGATGAAGGCGACGACGGCGACGTCGATCACCTCGACCAGGGCGATGTGCCTGACCACCTCGCTGAGCTGCAGGAGGAACTGGTGGATCGCCGAGATCATGCTTCGGCTCCGAGCAGCTCGGCCATCAGCGCCATCTGCGCATACAGGCGGTTGCCGGCTTGCTGGAACACGACCGACCGCGGGCCGTCGATCACCTCGTCGGTTACCTCTTCGCCGCGATGGGCGGGCAGGCAGTGCATGAAGACCGCGCTCGGCGCCCGCTCCATCAAGGCCTGGTTGACCTGGTATTCCATGAAGGCCTTGCGGCGGACTTCCCGCTCACCTTCCTGACCCATCGAGGTCCAGACATCGGTGTAGATCGCCGTTGCATCGTCCAACCCAGAGATGTCGGTGGTCACGGTGATGTCTGCTGTTCCCGAGCCGACCTTACGCGCTCGTTGCAACACCGAATCTGGCGGCCCGTAGCCGTCCGGTGTGATCACGGTCAGAGTCAGGCCCGTCAGAGCGCACCCCTCGATCAGCGATGCCACGACATTGTTGCCGTCACCGACATACGCGAGGCGCTGACCGGTCAGGTCACCGCCCAGCTCCTCGAGCGTCATCAGATCGGCCAGGGCCTGGCAAGGGTGCGAGCGGTCGGTGAGCCCGTTGATCACCGGCTTGTCGGCCGAACGAGCCAGCTCGACGAGGTCTTGATGGCTGCGCAAACGGGCCACGATGCCGTCGACGTATCGGTCGAGGACTCGGGCGGCATCCGAGATCGACTCCCTGACCCCGAGCTGGACATCCTGTTCGCTCAACGTCGTGGTCGAACCGCCCAAGCGGGCGATGCCGACCTCGAATGAAACCCGCGTGCGGTGTGACGGCTTCTGAAAGAGCATCGCGATGTGGGCGCTCTCGAGCGGCCGCTCCCGCCACCGCCCGGCTTTGATTTCATGGGCCAGGTCGAGCACCTGGCGGAGCTCTTCACGGCTGAGATCCGCTACGTCGAGGAAGTCGCGCCCGCGGAGCGTCTGCACAGCAGCGATCATGATCGCTGAGCTTAGAGACGAGGTTCGATAAGTTCACCGGACACGACCGGCGAGATCGCCAGGTCGCGCTCTGAATCGAACTCGGGAAGCCTGGACCTCAGCTTCGCGTCGTCCCGCAGCCGCAGGATCAGGTCGCGGCATGCGGTCGGCTCCAGCCCGAACACGGCCGGCCGGAACCTGATGGGCGCCTCGTTGCGGGAGTGGATGGTGATCCGGTCCGTGACCCGGAATTCCGGCCAGGCGTCGGTCTCGGCAAGAGTGATCGTCTCCATGAGCGACCAGACGGCCCTCACCTCGTGCCTGCCCTGGATCACCACCAGGCGGTCGCGGAAGAGCGCGAGCTTGCGCACAGGCCACCTCCTGAGCTGAATTCCGGCCCAGGCCGCCCCCGCGGCGCCTCCGGCGGCCCCCACCACCAGCGGAATCCCGGCCAGCCCCCCTGAAGGGATCGCGAACGCGACCGCGGCCAAAACGCCGAAGGCCGCCGCGCATGCCAGCCCGGCTGCTCCGAGCACCAAAATCGACCGGCGTGATCGCACGTAGATCAAGCGCGCCCCACCAGCTAGTAGTGTATTCCCGCAAATGGATGTGATAGCCGAAAGGGCTTCGATCGACCAAGCGGTTTCCGGCAAGACGGTCTGCACGGTTTTCGCCGAGGCAGCGGCCAAGTGGGGCGATCGCGACGCCCTGCACTGGAAGGCCGGCGGCTCTTGGCGGTCCTTGACCTGGCGCCAGTACCGAGAAGAGGTCGCCGCTGTGACCCTGGCCTTGAGGTCGATCGGATTCGGCCCCGGCCAGTTCGGGCTCATCATGGCTCGGAACGCGCCGGAGCACGTGATCGCCGACCTCGGGATCGTGCACGCCGGCGGGGCGGCGATCAGCGTTTACAACACGCTGGCGCCTGAGCAGATCGAGTACGTCGCCAACCACTCTGAGGCGACCGTGGCCTTCGTCGAGGACGAAGGCTTCCTGGAGAAGTTCCTGGCCATCCGCGCCTCCACCCCACATCTGCGCCACCTCGTCCTTGTCCACGGCTCCGCACCCGATGGCGTGCTGTCGTGGGACTCGCTGCTGGCGAAGGGACGTGAGCTGTACGCGGCCGACCCCGGCTCGTTCGAGACCTCCTGGCACGCGGTCGGACCGGAGGACACGATCTCGCTGATCTATACGTCGGGCACCACCGGGCCGCCGAAAGGGGTCGTCTACTCCCACAACAACGTCACGTGGACCCTCGAGTCGATCCGGCGCTTCTACGAGCTGGAGTCGCAGACGCTGGTCAGCTACCTGCCGCTGGCGCACGTCGCGGAGAGGTTCACTTCGCAGTGGGGAGGCATGTACAACGGCCATGACGCCTGGCTGTGCCCGGACCCAAACCTCCTTCTCCCATACCTGCTGGAGGCGCGCCCGACGTACTTCGTCGGCGTACCGCGCGTCTGGGAGAAGCTCATGGCCGGCATCCAGGCGGGGATTGCCGCGGAGCCGGACGAAGGCAAGCGCGGTATGGCCCAGGGAGCGCTGGCGGCAGCGATATCGGCGTACCGGCTTCAACATGACGGCAAGCCGGTCCCGGCCGAGCTGGCCGCCGGCGTCGAGCAGGCTCAGCCGTTCTTCATGCTGTTGCGCTCCAAGGTCGGCCTGGAGAAGTGCGCCACGGCAATCACGTCAACCGCTCCCTGCCGGCCGGAGGTCCACGAGTTCTGGGCGGCGATCGGGATGCCCATCTTCGAGGTCTGGGGCATGAGCGAGCTGACCGGCCCCGCCACCGCCGTCCCGCACGACGAACACGCGGCTCCGTCAATCGGCAAGGCGATTCCGGGAGTCGAGGTGCGCCTTGGCGAAGACGGAGAGATCCTCGTACGCGGTGGCAACGTCATGGTGGGGTATTACCGGGAGCCGGCCAAGACAGCGGAGATGGTCGACGCCGACGGATGGGTTCACAGCGGCGACATCGCGGAGCTCGGCGCCAACGGGCAGTACCGGATCATCGACCGCAAGAAAGAGCTGATCATCACCTCGGCCGGCAAGAACATCTCGCCCGCCAACCTCGAGGCGCTGGCCAAGTCGAGCCCGATCATCGGGCAGGCTGTAGCCGTGGGCGACGGGAGGAAGTTCATCTCCGTGCTCGTCGTGCTGGACCCGCAGGTGGCGCCCGCCTGGGCCCAGGCGCGCGGGATCGCAGCCACCTCGATGGTCGAGCTCGCCGACCACCCGGCCGTGGTCGACGAGGTGCGTCGCGCGCTGTCGATCGCGAACTCGCACCTGTCCAGGGTCGAGCAGTTCAAGCGATTCACGATCCTGCCCTCCGAGTGGTCGCCGGAATCGGAAGAGCTCACGCCGACCATGAAGCTCAAGCGGCGAGTCATCCACACCAAATACCACGCGCAGATCGAGGCCATGTACGCCGATCGGCCGGGCGGCCATTCTGTCGACCCGGCGCTGGAGTCGGCCGAAACCTAGTTTTTCGGCGCCGTGGCCTTCGACCTCGCGGCCGGCTTGAAAGTCATCACCGCCTCGGTGAACAGGCGCGTCGCAAGCCTGCTCTTGGGTTCGCCGGCGCGAGAAGCGATCCGCGCGAGCTGATCGACGACCCGGGGCTCGACACTGAGCCGGTACAGCTGCTTGACGACCGGGGGTTTCTGTCTCATCGCAATCTTCTCCTGGGTGGTTTGACCAAGGATGGTGCGAGAAAGGCGGGGTAGTTTCCTACCCCGCCTGTTAAGACCTTCTTGGGCTGCGCCTCAGCGCAGGATCGTCGAGCAGTATTGCGGGAACCCACCCAGCGGGCTCAAGCATTGCTTGGTCTGCTGGAACTGGAGCGCACCGCCGAAATCCTTGTTCATTCCGGGATAATCGCCGCCGAACGTGTGCGTCTGGGTCGAGCTGCTCGACGCGTAGAACGGGTAGGTGCAGAAGGGCGTGCCATAGTTGGCGGCCCCACAGTACTGGTTGACCTCCGCTTCACCGCCAAAGTCGCTCACCGCAGACCAAGCTTTCGGGCTGGTGCCGTCACCGAACTTGACGCCGAGGATCTGCAGCGGCTTGAACTGGAGCCACGTTGGGACGTCGTACGAGTAGCACGGCGGCTTGGTCGCGCTGCCCGGCAGGCAGTACTGCCCGGCTGGCGTCGTGTAGTCGCCGGTGTGGCCGATCTCCCAGACCAGGGAGTTGGGAGCGTCGTTGACCAGGCCCCAGCTGAGGGCGTTGCCGAGCTTCTGGACGTCGAAGGCCGGCATAAGCGGCCCGTCGATCTTGCTGTTCAGGATGATGGTGCCCGAGTGGCCCGTGGTCAGGTCGGTGACGGTGATGTGCATCCCGTCCTTGGCGGCAGTGACGTACTGGTGGTCGGTGATCGTTTCGCCCGCGTGCATCACCAGAGGGCCGCCGGTGGCGGAGTCGGTGAGCATCGCGTTGAAGGCGGCGGACTCGGAAAAGCCGGTCTTGGAGACCTCCCAGACCGGCGAGCAGGCGGTGTAGGCGTTAGGCGAGTAGGTGACGTTGAAACCTCCGCCCGAGGTGCATCCGGTGGTGATGCTGTTCGGATAGAACTGCAGCTCGAGGAAGGCCTGGTTGAAAAGGCTGTTGGGATCGGTCACGGTGCCACCCATCCAGAAAGTCGGACCCACCGAGTCGACCTGCGCGGCGCCGTCGGTCGGCAGCACGATGGTCCAGGTGAGGTCTTGCGCCGATCCCGGGTTGTTTGAGAGCGGGTCGATCTCGGGCTCGTCATGGCCGGTGCAGCTCGACGTGTACCAGACGAAATCCTGCGGATGATGCGCGATGCAGAGTGATTGCGCGTTCGCGCTGCCGCCTGCAGCGCTGACCCCGAGCGCGAACGGGGTTGTCGCGAGCGCGACAAGACTGAGCGCCGAGCCCGCGGCGCCGAGGACGATCTTCCACCTACCCATACCACCAACCCTCCGGTTCTTCAGCCGACCCGACGCCCATCCTGAAAGCGTTTCGGAGAGTCTATCCACGTCCCGGGATCCACGCAACATCTGGATGCGCTCGTCAGTCAGGCGCGCTGACGTGCGTCCCCTGGTGTTCCTGCCTGGCCGGCCGTCCGGTGACCGGGGCTACCGCTTCGTGTACTGCGGTGCCTTGCGGGCGCGCTTGAGCCCGTACTTCTTGCGCTCTTTCATGCGGGCGTCGCGCGTGAGCAGGCCGGCCTTCTTCAAGACGGCGCGGAAAGAGGGGTCGAAGTTGATCAGGGCCCTGGCGATCCCGTGCGAGATCGCGCCCGCCTGGCCGCTGGTGCCGCCGCCGACCACCTTGACGCTGATGTCGAACTTCCGCTGGGTGCTCGTCACCCTCAGCGGCGCCAGTGCAGCCATCTCGAGGACGCGCCGCCCCAGGTACGCCAGGGGGTCCTTGTCGTTGACGGTGACGCGACCTTCGCCCGGCTGGATCCGCACACGCGCGATCGCGTTCTTGCGGCGGCCGGTGCCTCGATTGAACGTCTCAGCCAACCTTCATCTCTCCCTTGGCGTCGAAGGTGATCACCCTCGGCTTCTGGGCCTGGTGCCCATGCTCGGCCCCGGCGTAAACGCGAAGCCGGGTGAGCATGTCCGCCCCAAGCGTGTTTCTCTGCAGCATGCCGCGCACCGCGGTCATGATCGGGAAAGTCGGGTCCAGCTCCTGCGCCTTCTGCAGCGTGCGCTTGCGCAGGCCGCCCGGGTAGCCGCTGTACCGCGTGTAGACCTTCGTCCCCATCTTGGTGCCGGTCACTTTGATCTTGGACGCGTTGATGACGACCACGTGATCGCCGCTGTTCAGATGTGGCGTGAACGTCGGCTTGTGCTTTCCGCGCAGGATCTTGGCCACGCACGAGGCAAGGCGGCCGAGCACCTGGTCCGTGGCATCGACCACGTACCAATCGCTCTGCAGATCTGCGGCTTTCGCCGTCCACGTCTTCTGTTTGCTCATATAGGGTTTCCTAGTAAATCACTTCCACCAATGTCAGGCCCCCCGCCGGGGCCGTCCGAGCCGCCTCGCGGCGGTCTCGCGCTCGAAGGACCTTCCCCACCCACTCGGGCGGCCGCCGGCCGCGACCGACCTCGGCCAGAGCCCCGGCGATGCTCCTCGCCAGGCCTCGCAGGAAGCCCTCCGCGACCAGCTCGAGCTCGACGAACTCTCCGTGCCGCACAACCCGCGCCGAGCGCATCTCGCGCACCCGCGCGTCCGGCGGCTCCGAAGCCGAGCAGAAGCTGGTCCAGTCGTGCCTGCCGATCAGCGCCCGGGCCGCCACGGACATCGCATCGACGTCCAGCGGACCGCGCACCTGCCAGCAGCGCCCTCGCTCCAGAGCCGTCCGCGATGGGCGATCCAGGTATCGATAGCGGTAGCGCCGCCAGCGCGCGGAGTAGCGAGCGTGAAAATCATCCGGCACGGCTTCGGCCGAGACCACCGCGACGTCATCCGGCAAGCGCGCGTTGAGCGCCCCCACCAGCCGTTGCGGCGAGATTCGTGTCTCGGTGTGGAAGCTGACCACCTGACCTTCGGCGTGGGCGCCTGCATCGGTGCGCCCTGCGGCGTACACCTTGTGCTCAGCTCCCGTCACCTCGAGCAGTGCCCGCTTCAGCTCGGCCTCCACGGTGCGACCGTGGGCTTGCTGCTGCCAGCCGGCAAAACCCGCCCCGTCGTACTCCAGCACGACCTTGATATTCATTTTTTAACTCTCGCTGCCGTTACTGCGTGGGAGGGTTCCATCCTCCCCGTCCAGCGCTTCGCGCCACCTTCCCCGCCAGCGGGGAAGTCACTTGATCATCCCCACCAGCGGGGAGGTCATCTAATCAACCAGTTCGATGATCACCATCGGTGCGGCATCGCCGAGGCGCGGGCCCTTGTGGATGATCCGCGTGTATCCGCCCGGCCTCTCGGCAAGGCGCGGCATGAGGCTCGAGAAGAGCCGCTCCACCACCTCGGGCTTCGATACGTCCTCGCTGACGCGCCGGCGCGCGTTGAGATCCTGGCCCTTCGCCGTGGTGATGATGCGCTCGACCCAGCGTCGAAGCTCCTTCGCCTTCGGCTCCGTGGTCGTGATCCGGCCGCTCTCGAGCAGCGACGTGCACAGGTTGCGCATCAGCGCTTTGCGTGCGTCGGTGTCCCGGTTGAAGTGGCGGCCGCTCTTCTGGTGTCTCATCAGCTCCGAAGTACGGTGCCCATCTCCTCGGGCTTGATGAAGCCTTTCTCCACGAGCTTCTCCTTGATCTCGTCGAGGGACTTCCGGCCGAAGTTGCGCAGCGCGAGCAGCTCTTCCTCGCGCTTCTGGAGCAGCTGGCCCACGGTCTGGATCTCGTTTGCCTTCAGGCAGTTGAACGCCCGAACAGAGAGGTCGAGCTCCTCGATCGGCGTGTCGGCCAGGCGGTTCTGGCCGGTCTTCTCGCCCTTGCGCTCGTCCTCGCCCTGCTTGATGCGGTCCCCGAAGCTCACGAAGAGCCTGAGGTGCTGGGTGAACAGCTCCGCGGCGTGGCTCACCGCCTCTTCCGGCGACATAGTGCCGTCGGTCCAGACCTCGATCAGCAGCCGGTCGTAATCGGTCGACTGGCCGACACGGGTCTTCTCGACCGTGAAGTTCGCCTTCTCGACCGGGGAGAAGATGGCGTCGATCGGGATCACCCCGATCGGCTGGCCCTCGCGCTTGTTGCGGTCCGCCGGCACATAGCCCTTGCCACGCTCGACGTTGAGCTCGATCCGCAGGTGGCCCTTGGCGGCCAGGGTGCAGATGTAGAGGTCAGGGTTGACGATCTCGACGTCCGAGGATGCTTGGATGTGCGAAGCGCGCACCTCCGCCGGGCCCTTGACGTCGAGCAGCAGGGTGACCGGGTCCTCGGTGAAGCTCTTCAGGCAGAGTCGCTTGAGGTTGAGGATGACTTCGGTCACGTCCTCTTTCACGTGCGGGATCGCGGTGAACTCGTGCGCGACGCCATCGATCTGGATCGATGTCACGGCCGCTCCCCACAGCGAAGAGAGCAGCACGCGGCGAAGCGTGTTGCCGAGCGTCGTCCCGAATCCTGGGTCCAGCGGCTCGATGTCGAACTTGCCGTAGTTCGCGCTCGTCTCGAGCTTGCGGACCTTCGGGGTCACTGTCATCTGGGTGTCAATTGCCAACTTGGGTGTTTACCTCCGTCCCTTTACCGAGAGTAGAACTCGACGATCAGCTGTTCCTCGACCCCGGTCTCCATTTCGTGGCGATCCGGGCGGGCGAGGACTTTCGCGGACTTGTCGTCGGCGTTGAAAGAAAGCCATGAAGGCACCGGCCTGACCTTGGACGACTCCAGCGCGACGTCGGTGACGGCATTGGCCGGCTTGACCTTCAGCTCGTCTCCGGGCTTCAACTGGTACGACGGCACGTTGACCGTCTTGCCGTTGACCTCGAAGTGCCGGTGGCTCACCAGCTGCCGTGCCTGCTTGCGCGAAGCGCCGAGGCCCAGCCGGTAGACGACGTTGTCCAGCCGCAGCTCGAGGTGCCGGAGCAGGTTGATACCGGTCACGCCGGGCTCGTCCGTCGCCAGGTTGAAGTAGATCCGGAACTGCTTCTCGAGCAAGCCGTAGATGCGGCGAGCCTTCTGCTTCGCGCGGAGCTGCAGGCCGTAGTCGGACGTCTTGCGCTTGCGGGCCTGGCCGTGCATGCCGGGCGCGAACGCGCGTCGCTCGATGGCGCACTTGGGCGTGTAGCAGCGCTCTCCCTTGAGGTAGAGCTTGGCGCCCTCACGACGGCAGAACCGGCAAACCGGGCCGCTGTAATTGGCCATCTACACGCGCCTCCGCTTCGGCGGGCGGCACCCGTTGTGCGGGATCGGCGTCACGTCCGTGATGGCGCTGACCTCCAGGCCCGTCGCCTGCAGCGAGCGGATGGCCGCCTCGCGGCCCGCGCCCGGCCCCCGTACGAAGACCTCGATCGAGCGCATGCCGTGCTCCAGCGCCTTCTTGGCGGTGGTCTCGGCGGTCTGCTGCGCCGCGAACGGGGTCGACTTCCGGCTGCCCTTGAAGCCCTGAGCGCCGGCCGAGCCCCACGAGATGACGTTCCCGTCGAGATCGGTGATCGAGATGATCGTGTTGTTGAACGTGCTCTGGACGTGAGCCTGGCCGTTGACCACGTTCTTGCGCTCGCGGCGCCGTGTGCGGACGACTTTCTTCTTGGCCATTACTTGCCCGCCTTGACCTTCTTCTTGCCGGCGACCGCGCGCTTGGGACCGCGGCGACCGCGTGCATTGGTGCGGGTGCGCTGGCCGCGCACGGGCAGTCCGCGGCGGTGACGGGAACCGCGGTACGAGCCGATCTCGGTGAGGCGCTTGATGTTCATAGCGACCTCGCGCCGGAGATCACCCTCGATGAGCACGTCTTTCGCGGTGGCCATGCGGTCGATGATCTGGCGCAGCCGCCCTACCTCTTCCTCGCTCAGGTCCTTGGTACGGGTGTCTGGGCTCAGGTTCGCCATCTTGACGAGCTTGGCGGCAGTGGTGTTCCCGATGCCGTGGATGTACGTCAGAGAGATCACGACCCGCTTCTGCGGGGGTATGTCTACGCCGGCGATTCTCGCCATTTAACTCCCTAGCCCTGCCTTTGCTTGTGCTTCGGCGTCTTGGAGCAGATGACGCGCACCACCCCGTTCCGCTTGATCACCTTGCAGCTCGGACACATCTTTTTGACCGACGGACGTACCTTCATCTCCAAATCTCTCTAATTCGCCCGCGCGATCGGTCGCTGCTCGCAAGCTCGACCCCCACCTTGTCGCCGGCTAAAAGCCGGGTGAAGTGGGTGCCGGCGCGATCGGCGACGTGGGCGAGGACTTTGGCCCCGTTCTCGAGCTCAACCCGGTAGACGCCGTTGGGAAGAGGCTCCACCACGACCCCCTTCACGAGCGGGGGGCGTTGGGGCACGAACGACGATTGTACCAAAGGGCGTGCCTCCACGGCTGTGGCGTGTCTCAGGCCCTCACCGAGTCCCTGGTCTCCGAGGGCGACAGTGAGGAGGTCAGCACGATCGGGCCCTTGTCGGTGATGGCCACGGTGTGCTCGAAATAGGCCGAAAGGGAGCCGTCGGCGGTGCAGATCGTCCATCCGTCGGGCTTCATGTAGACCTCGTGGGAACCGGCGTTGACCATGGGCTCGATCGCCAAAGTCATCCCCGGCTTCAGCCGGGGCGGGGTGCCCGGGGTGCCGAAGTTGGGGACCTGGGGGTCCTCGTGCATCTGGCGGCCGATCCCGTGGCCCACGAACTGGCGGATGACCGAGAACCCGGCCGCCTCGACGTGGCGCTGGATGGCCGCCGAAACATCGCCCAGGTAGCCGCCGGGACGCGCTTTGTCGATCCCGACGTAAAGGGCCTCCTCGGTCACCTTGAGGAGGCGGGCCGCCTCCAGGGTGATCTTGCCGACCCCCACCGTGATGCCGACGTCGGCCCAGAAACCCTCGAGGACCAGGCCCAGGTCGAGGCTGACGAGGTCGCCCTCGGCGACCTTGCGGTTGCCTGGGATTCCGTGGACAGCCTCATCGTTGATCGACACGCAGATCGAGCGGGGGAACCCGTGGTAGCCGAGAAAGCCCGGAGTGGCGCCGCCCTCGCGGATCAGCCGGTCGGCGATGCGGTCGAGCTCGATCGTCTTGACCCCGGGCTGGCATGCTTCCTTGAGCGGAGGCAGGACGGACGCGAGCAGGCTGCCCGCCCGGGCCATGAGGTCGATCTCGTGTGCTGTCTTGAGGTTGATCATGCTTTTTGTGCTTTTGGTGTCGTGGTTCCCGGGTGGTCTTCCCCACCCCCGGGCTTCGCCGCGGACCTCCCCGCCAGCGGGGAAACGACCTTCCCGTTCCCCACGAGTGGTGAAGCGACAGCGGCGAGCACCTGGCGGCTTATTTCCTCGATTGTGCCCCTTCCGTCGATCTCGGAAACCAGGCCTGCCCCGCGGTAGTGGTCCAGCACCGGGACGGTCTTGTGGAGGTAGACCTCGATCCGCGGCTTGACCGCCTCGGCCTTGTCATCCTCGCGCTGCACCAGCGCGCCGCCGTCCGCCTCGCATTTCGCGGTCGCGGGGGGGTAGGTGCGCTGGCAGAGCGGACAGACCAGGCGGCCTGAAAGGCGGCGCAGCAGCTCGTCAGTCTCGACCTTGAGGTAGATGACCCGGTCCAGGGGCCTGCCGAGCGTGTGCATCAGGCTGTCGAGGGCCTTGGCCTGAGGGACGGTCCGTGGGAAGCCGTCCATGATGAAGCCCCGCGCGCAGTCGGGCTGCCGCAGGCGGTTGCGGATCATGGCGATCATGATGTCGTCGGAGACGTACTGCCCCGCGGCCAGGATCGGCTGGGCCTGGCGGCCCAGCGGGGTGCCGGCCTGGATCTCGGCCCGCAGCATGTCGCCCGTCGCCACGTGGGTGATGCCGAAGTGGGTGCGCAGCATGTTGGCCTGGGTGCCTTTGCCGCTGCCGGGCGCGCCGTAGAGCAGGAGATTCACGGTTGAGTCGCCCCATCCCCCGCGAGCGGGGAAGCGGAGGCGCTCATGTGATGAAGCCGCGGTATTGCCGCATCACCAGCTGCGTTTGCAGCTGCTTCATGGTGTCGAGCGCGACGCCGACCACGATGAGTATGGCGGTGCCTCCGAGGTACATTTGCTGCGTGTTGATGCCGGAGATGGCCGAGGTCGCGATGGGCAGGACCACGGTGATGAAACCCAAAAAGCAGGCGCCTGCGAATGTTACCCGGTTCATGACCGCGGCGAGGTAGTCCGCGGTCGGGCGTCCTGGACGGATTCCGGGGATGAAGCTCGAATAGCGTTTCAGGTTGTCGGCCACGTCGTTCACCTCGAACGTGATGGCCGTATAGAAATAGGTGAACCCGAACGTGAACGCGAAATAGAGGGAGTTGTAGGTGATCGCCATAGGCAGGTTCGACGTCGTGGGAACGAAGTTCCCCCTTATCCAGGCCGCCGCCTTGTAGTACCACGTGCTCGGCGGCGCGCCGGTGAAGTAGTTGGCCACGATGGTCGGCAGGAACATCACCGAGATCGCAAAGATGATCGGGATGACGCCAGCGTGGTTCACGCGCAATGGCAGGAAGCTCGCGCGGCTCTGCACCTGCTTCAGGCCGACGGTGCGCTGCGCGGACTGGATCGGGATCTTCCTCACCGCCTGCTGCACCTCGATGATCACCGCGGTCATGGCGAGCGCGATGATCCCGAAGATGATGAAGGGCACGTAGTCGGCCAGCCCGCCGCCGGTGCCGCGGGCGCTGAACACGGCCGCGATGCCCTGGGGGCCACGGCCGATGATGCCGGCGAAGATGATCAGCGACACGCCGTTGCCGATTCCATACTCGGTGATCAGCTCGCCAAACCACATCAGCACCACCGTTCCGGCCGTCAGGACCAGGATGATCTGCAGGCGCTGGAACCAGTCCAGCGTGCCCAGGATCTGCGGGGTCGTGTTCTGGAAAAGGACGGTGAAGCCGTATGCCTGGCCCGCGCCGAGCGCGACCGTCAGGTAGCGGCTCCAGCGCGTGATCCGGCGCCGCCCGGCCTCACCCTCCTTGGAGATCTCCTTGATGCGTTCGGAGATCACCGTCATCAGCTGCATGATGATCGTGGCGTTGATGTAGGGGTTCATGCCCATGGCCACGATGCTGAATCGCGACAGGCCGCCGCCCGAGAACAGGTCGAGCAGGCCGAGCAAGGCCTGGGAGTTGAAGAGCTGGGCCAGGGCCGCCTGGCTCGCACCCGGGACGGCGATGTTGGCGAAGACCCGGAAGATCACCAGGATCCCGCCGGTGAACAGGATCTTGTTGCGGAGCTCGGGCAGACGGATGGCGTTGACCAGAGCTTCGAGGAGGTTCATTTGCTACTCGTTGTCGGGAGAGGCGCTCTCCGTCGGCGTGGTGGCAGTCTGCTCCTCCCCACCCCGCGGCTTGGTCGCGGACTTCCCCGCTTGCGGGGCGGTGGCGGCCTCGGCTGCAGGGAGAGGCTTGGGGGCCTTGGCGGCGGTGCGCCTGGGGCCGATCTTGCGAGGTTCGCCGAGGACCTTGACGCTGCCGCCCCGGGCTTCGATCGCCTCGCGCGCGCTGGAGCTGAAGGCGTGCGCCTCGACGGTCAGCTGGCGCTTCAGCTCGCCGGTGCCCAGCACCTTGACCTCTTCTCCGGGCCGGACCAGGCCCGCCTCGGCCAGGGCCTCGGCGTCGACCGTGGTGCCGTTTTCGAACCGGCTCAGCTTCGACAGGTTGACCACCGCGTAGACCTTCTTGAACGGGTTCTTGAAACCGGGCAGCTTGGGTAGGCGCTGCGAGAGCGGCATCTGGCCTCCCTCGAAGCCCAGGCGAAAGCCTTCGCTGCGCGCGTTCTGGCCCTTCTGGCCACGCCCGGACGTCTTGCCTCGGCCCGAGCCGGTGCCGCGACCGATGCGGTCCGGCCTGCGGTGCGCGCCCTTGGCCGGCTTGAGGTCGTGGAGCTGCATAGCTAGTTGCCTCGCTGGTGTTTCTTGTTGGAACGCGACCGCCAGATCTTGTAGCGGCTGCGCTTGGGCCGGATGAAGGGCTCACCTTCGACCGCGACCAGGAAGTTGACCGCCTTCAGCATCCCGCGGACGGCCGCGTTGTCCGGCAGCTCGCGGGTCTGGTTCATGCGGCGGAAGCCAAGTGACACGACCGTGGCCTTGATCGACGGCGACGCGCCGATCGTGCTTTTCACCAGGGTCGCCTTGACCATCTTGTCCTCGTCCTTCTTGGCTGCCGTCACTTCGACTCCACGGCCTCGCTGCTGGACTTGCCGCCCTCGGCGCGGCGGTGGGCCGCGGCCAGGCGCTTGCCGACGATGTCCTCGACCTGCTTCCCGCGGAGCTCGGCGACCTGCTGGGCCGTCTTGAGCTGCTGAAGCGCCGCCAGGGTGGCCCTCACGGTGTTGATCGGGTTGTTGGTGCCGTGCGACTTGGTGAGGATATCCTTGATCCCGGCAGTCTCGATGACCGCGCGCATCGCGCCACCCGAGATCACACCTGTACCGGGCGCCGCCGGCTTCAGCATGATCTTGGCCGCACCCCATTTGAGGCGAACCTCGTGAGGGATGGTCGTGCCGACCATCGGCACGGTGATCATGTTGCGCTTGGCCACGTCCATGCCTTTGCGGATGGCCTCGGTCACCTCGCGCGCCTTGCCAATACCCGCGCCGACACGTCCGTTCATGTCGCCGACCACGATCAGCGCGCTGAACGAGAACTTGCGACCGCCCTTGACCACCTTGGAGACGCGGTTGACGCGTACGACGCGATCGGTCAGGTCGGATCGCTCGCCACTCGAATGCGGGTATCGACTGCCCATCAGTGCTCTAAAACTCCAGTCCGGCTTCGCGCGCTGCGTCAGCCAGTGCCTTGATTCTGCCGTGGTAAAGGAAGCCTCCGCGGTCGAAGACCACCGTGCTGACGCCCGCGGCCTTGGCCTTGGCCGCGATGGCCTTGCCGACCTCGGCCGCCTCCGCCATGCCGTTGCCATTCGCCTTCAGCCCGACGGTCGAGGCGGCCGCGACCGTGCGGCTGCCGGAGTCGTCGATGACCTGGGCGTACAGGTGGTTCAGGCTGCGAAACACCGAGAGTCGCGGGCGTTCGGCCGTGCCGGCCACGTGCACGCGCACGCGTCGGTGCCGCTTGGAACGATTCACCTTACGGTCCTGTCGCTTGATCATGCGGTGGTCTTGGCCCCCTTGCCGGCCTTGCCGGCCTTGCGCCGGATCTTCTCGCCGCGATACATGACGCCTTTTCCCTTGTAGGGCTCGGGCGGGCGCAGGCGGCGGATGTCCGCGGCGACCTGGCCCACGTCCTCGATCGAGATGCCGGACACGGAGAACTTGGTCGGGTCCTGCACGTCGATCGTGATGCCCTTGGGCGACTTGAACTTGATGGGGTGCGAGTAGCCGAGGCTCAGGACCAGCTCGTCGCCCTGCTTGACGGCCCGATAGCCGACGCCCACCAGCTCGAGGTGCTTGGTGAAGCCCTTGTTCACGCCCTCGACCATGTTGGCGACCAGGCTGCGGACCAGGCCGTGAAGCGCCCGATGCTGGAAGTCGTCGGAAGGGCGCTCGAACACGAGCTCGCCATCGACCTGCTTGACCAAGATGTCGGCCGGCAGGGTGCGCTCGAGCTGCCCCTTCGGGCCCTCGACCTTCACGTGACCGGGCACGATCGTGACTTTCACCCCGCCCGGGACCTGCACCGGCAGCTTTCCAATCCGCGACAACTCTTTGCTTGCTCTCCTATGAGTCGCCCCACGAAATCGTCGATTTCGCGGGAATCCCGACTACTGCACTACCAGACAAATGCCAGCACCTCGCCGCCGACGCCCTGGCGGGTCGCCTGACGCCCGCTCATCACTCCCTCGGCGGTGCTGAGGATGGCGATGCCGAGCCCGCCCAGGACCCTGGGGATCTCGGTCTTGCGCGCGTAGACGCGCAGTCCGGGACGGCTGATCCTTTTCACCCCGGAGATCACGCGGGTGCGATCGGGGCGAGACTTGAAGATGATACGCATCGTCTGGAGGGTGCCCTCGGCCTCGACCTCGTAGCCGGCGATGTAACCCTCGTCCTTGAGCACCCGGGCGATCTCGACCTTGAGCTTGGACGCGGGCACGCGCACCTCGGCATGGCGGGCCGTGTTGGCGTTGCGGACCCGGGTCAGCATGTCGGCGATGGGGTCCGCGACGACGGCCGTCGAGATGCGCTTCGGCGCCTTGCCCACGGTAGTCTTGCCGACGGTAGTCTTGCCGACGTTCGTCCTGGCGACAGCTGTAGCCATCACCAGCTCGACTTCGTGATGCCGGGGATGCGTCCCTCGGCGGCCAGGGTGCGGAAGCAGATGCGGCACATGCCGAACTTGCGCAGGTACGCGCGCGGCCGCCCGCAGATGCGGCAGCGGTTGTGGAAGCGGACCTTGTACTTGGGTTTGATCGCGTCCCTCTTCCAGCGCTCGAGCGAAGATTTCTTGGCCAAACTCTTACCTCTTCCTGAATGGCATGCCGAGCCGTGTGAGCAGGCTCCGCGCCTCATCGTCGGTGCGGGCTGTGGTGACGATCGACACTTCCAGCCCGCGCAGTTTGTCGATCTTGTCGTAGTCGATCTCCGGGAACATGACCTGCTCCCGCAAGCCGAGCGAGTAGTTGCCGCGGCCATCGAAGCCGTCGGGGCTGACCCCGCGGAAGTCGCGGATGCGCGGCAGCGCGATGTTGAGCAGCTTGTCGAGGAAGTACCACATGCGCCGGCCGCGCAGCGTCGCCTTGATGCCGACCGTCTGGCCCGCGCGCAGCTTGAAAGCCGCGACCGACTTCCGCGCCTTGATCAAAGCCGGCTTCTGGCCGGTGATGATGACGACGTCCCCGACCGCCGCGTCCAGCGCCTTGTCGCTGTCCTTGGCCTCGCCGATGCCGATGTTGACCACGATCTTGGAGAGCCTGGGCACCTCCATCGCGTTCTCGTAGTCGAATTCCTTGGTCATCTGGGGCACTATCGTGTCGCGGTACGTGATCAGCAGACGCGGCGGCGTCTCCGAGCGCGTGCCCGGACCCTTGTCCGCCTCTGGCCTCTTGGCCTGCTTTTTGTCCTGCTTCGGGGCGACCTTGGCTTTGCTCACTGGGCCTCCGTCTTGCGGATGCGCTCGTAGGGCTCGCCGCAGTGGCGGCAGATCAACGCGCGCGCGCCCGATTCGAGCACCGTGTGCTTGGAACGGGTGGGGCGCGAGCACGAAGGACAGACGAGCATCACGTTCGAGTAGTCGAGCGCGGCTTCGAAGTCGACCACGCCGCCCTGGGCCACGCTGACTCCGCCGCGCTGCTGCCCGGCCTTGGTGTGGCGCTTCAGGATGTTGACGCCCTTGACGACGATCTTGTGCTTGTCGGGAATGGTGCGAAGCACCTCGCCCTGCTTGCCCTTGTCCTTGCCGGCTACGACGATCACCGGGTCACCCGGCGCAAGGTCGAGCCAGCGGCGCTTGGGCTGCAGCTTGTTTCTCAGCATTTCGGACTACAGGACCTCCGGAGCCAAAGAAATGATCTTCATGAAGTTGCGTTCGCGCAGCTCTCGGGCCACCGGGCCGAAGATGCGCGTGCCACGCGGGTTGTTGGCGGTGGCAAGCAGCACCGCGGCGTTCTCGTCGAAGCGGATCAGGGACCCGTCGGGACGCTTGAACTCCTTGGTCACCCGCACCACGACGGCCTTGACGACCTCACCCTTCTTGACCTGGCCGCCCGGTTGCGCCGACTTGACCGTGGCCGTGATGATGTCGCCCACCGACGCGTACTTGCGGTAGTGCCCGCCGGCCACGCGGATGCACAGGATCTCTTTGGCTCCTGAGTTGTCCGCGACCTTGAGGCGTGTCTCTTGCTGAATCAACTTGTTACCTGGCCTTCTCCACGATCTCGAGGACGCGCCAGCGCTTCTCCTTGGAGATGGGCCGCGTCTCGGCGATGCGGACCAAGTCACCCACGCCGCACTCGTCTTTCTCGTCGTGGACCTTGAACTTGGTGCGCTGCTGCACGGTCTTGCGGTACAGGCGGTGGGCCTTGGACGTGCCGACCTGGACGATGACCGTCTTGTTCATCTTGTCGGCGATGACCGTGCCCAGGCGCACCTTGCGCTGGCCCCGCGTCTCGGTCGTCTTCTCTGTGGTCGTATCGCTCATGACTTGTCCTCGGTCTTCTTACGGGTTCGCTTCGGTTTGGCGGCGGGCGCCTCTTCTTCGAGCGGCTCCGCGACGGCGACCAGCGCCTCTTCGTGGGGTGCCGCAACCGAGGCGACGATCCCGAAGTCTCGTTCTCGCAGCACGGTCATGATCCGCGCGATGTCATGGCGGACCTTGGAGATCTGGCTCGCGTTCTCGAGCTGGCCGACGGCGTGCTTGAACCTGAGCTCGTAGAGCTCGCGACGCGCCGTCTTGAGGCGCACGCCCAGCTCATCGGCCTCCAGCACTCTCAGGTCGTCGACCTTCATTGCGAGCCTCCACCGGTGGTCGACTCGGCGCTGACGAACCTGGTCTTGATCGGCAGCTTCGAGGCGGCCAGCTTCATCGCCTCCTTGGCGACCTGCTGCGTGACGCCGCCCATCTCGAAAAGCACTCGCCCGGGCTTGATCACGGCGACCCAGCCTTCGGGGTTGCCCTTGCCGGAACCCATCCGGGTCTCGGCCGGCTTCTTGGTGATCGACTTGTCAGGAAACACCCGGATCCAGATCTGGCCGCCGCGCTTGACGTGGCGGGTCATCGCCCGCCGGGCCGCCTCGATCTGCCGGTTGCTCATCCAGCAGGCCTCCATGGCCTGCAGGCCGAAGTCGCCGAACGCCACCGTGGCGCCACGCGTCGCGATGCCGGTGCGCCGGCCGCGGTGCATCTTGCGGTACTTGACTCTCTTGGGGATCAGCATCAGCTCTTCTTCTTGGGGGTGGTCTTCTTGGCCGGGGCCTTGGTCTCGGACTTGGCTTTCGGCTCCGCCTTGGCGTCGCCTTCCACTTTGGCCTTGGGCACGGCCTTGGCCCTGGGAGCGGCGGTCGCGCGCACGGCCGGCTTGGTCTTGGCTTCGGTGCTTGCCTCGGCCGAGGCGCCTGCCGCCGGGGGGCGACGCGGGGCCGCTGTCGGCTCTGCGATCGGCTCGGTGATCCCGGCGCTCATGGTCAGGCCCTGGGGTTCCGCGGCGACCTCTGGGATCTCGGGCTGCGGCGCGATGACATCCGCGAGCGGCACGGTCTCCTCCACGATGGGCGCCAGGCGGCGCTGGGCCGGCGTGATCTGGTCTTTGTAGATCCAGCACTTGACCCCGATCGCGCCGAACGTCGTCTTCGCGGTGGCGCGGCCGAACGCGATGTCGGCGCGCAGCGTGTGGAGAGGCACGCGGCCCTCGCGGTCCCATTCGCGGCGCGCCATCTCGGCTCCGCGCAACCGGCCGCCACAGTAGATCCTCACGCCCTTCGCGCCCGCGCGCATGGTGCGCAGGATCGCCTGCTTCATCGCGCGCTTGTAGCTGATACGGCGCTCGATCTGCGACGCGATGTTCTCGGCGACGAGCTGCGCGTCGAGCTCCGGCTGCTTGATCTCCTGGATGGAGATGCGGACCCGGTTGCCGAAACGCTTCTCTAGGTCCTCGCGAAGCTGGTCGACCGACGACCCGCCCTTGCCGATGACGATTCCGGGCTTGGCGGTGTGGATGGTCACCGTGAGCTGGGCGTTGGAGGAGCGCTCGGTCTCGATCTTCGCGATGCCCGCGTTACGCAGGCGCGCAAGGATGATCCGGCGCATCTCGAGGTCCTCGTGCAGCATCTTGGTGTAGTCCTTGGGGTTGGCGAACCAATTCGCCTCCCACGGGCGGAACACGCCAAGACGGAATGCGTTCGGATGGACTTTATGACCCAACTATTTCTTGGCTCCTTGCGGTTGGTCTTCGACGACCGCGGTGATGTGGCATGTGCGGTGGAAGAACTCGTGCGCCATGCTCCGGCTCACCGGGCGACGGCGGCGGAAAGTCGGGCCCTCGTCGATGAGGATCTGCTTCAACACGAGGTCGTCGCGGTTCAGGTTGAAGTTGTGCTCGGCGTTGGCGGCCGCGGACTTGATCGCCTTGGCGACGTCGCGCGCGGCGTGCTTGGGCGAGAACTCGAGCTGCGCCAACGCGTCGGCGACCCTCATCCCCTTCACCATGTCGGCCACCAGCCGCGCTTTGCGCGGCGTACGGCGGACAAACCTCTGCACTGCTGAAACTTCCATCGTCGCCATCTACTACTTGAGTGCCGTCGACTTTTCGGTGTGGGTGCCATGGCCGCGGAAATGCCGCGTGGGTGCGAACTCGCCCAGCCGGTGGCCGACCATGTTCTCGCTGATGAACACGGGCACGTGCTTGCGACCGTCGTGCACTGCGATGGTGTGACCGACCATGTCGGGATAGATGACCGAAGCGCGGGCCCAGGTGCGAATCACCTTCTTGTCGCGCGTCAGGTTCATCTTGTCGATCTTTTCCTTGAGGGCGGGGCTGATGAACGGCCCCTTCTTCAATGAGCGTGACATTTACTTCTTTCGTCCCTTCTTCTCGCGGCGGCGGATGATCAGCTTGTCCGAGGCCTTCTTCGGCTTGCGCGTGCGGTAGCCCAGAGCGGGCTTGCCCCACGGAGTCTTGGGGTTGCCGCCGGGCCCGGTCTTGCCCTCGCCACCGCCATGCGGATGGTCGCGGGGGTTCATGGTCGAGCCGCGGACGGTGGGTCTGACCCCGAGCCAGCGGCTGCGTCCGGCTTTGCCGCCCGACTCGTTCTCGTGCTCGATATTACCGACCTGGCCGACTGTGGCCTGGCAGCGAACGTGAATCCGGCGCAGCTCGCCCGACGGCATGCGCACCACGGCGTAGTCGCCTTCCTTGGCCAACAGCTGCGCGGACGCGCCCGCGGAGCGCACGAGCTGGCCGCCGCGGCCGAGCGTGAGCTCGATGTTGTGGATGGTCGAACCGACCGGGATGTTCGACAGGGGAAGGGCGTTGCCGATGCGCACCGGCGCCTCCTCTCCGCTCTCGATGGGATCGCCGACCTTGAGGCCGAGCGGCGCGAGGATGTAGCGCTTCTCGCCGTCCTTGTAATGGATCAGCGCGATGCGTGCGCTTCGGTTGGGGTCGTACTCGATGGTCGCGACCTTGCCCGGCACGCCGTGCTTGTCGCGCTTGAAATCGATCTTGCGGTACAGCTTCCGGTAGCCGCCGCCCTGATGCCGCGTGGTGATGCGACCCTGGTTGTTGCGGCCGGCGTGCGTCGGGATGGACTCGAGAAGAGTCTTCTCCGGCTCATCGGTCGTGATCTCGTCGAAGCCCGAGATGGACATGAAACGTCGGCCTGGGCTGGTCGGCTTGAATTTTCTAAGGGGCATCTTCTAAACGCTCCCGAACAGGCCTTCGATCTTCTGGCCTTCGCCCAGAGTCACGATGGCCTTCTTCCAGTCGGCGGTGTGCCCGATCGAGCCCAGGCGCCGGGCGCTTCGGCGCTTCTTTCCGCGCATGCTGACGGTGTTCACGTCGCGGACCTTGATGCCCTGTGCCTCGTACTGCTCCTCGAGCGCCTTCTTGATCTCGGTCTTGGAAGCGCGCGGCGAAACGCGGAACGTGTACCGCCCCTGGGTGTAGAGCATGTAGGTGCGCTCGGTGATGACGGGGCCGATCACGATCTCGGACGCTGAGCGCGTGGTCATTTGGCGTCCTCCTTCTGGCGCGCGCTGAAGTTCTCCTCGAGAAGTTCGATCGACTCCTTGGAGAGCAACAGGTACGTGTGCGTGAAGAGGTCGCGGATGCTCAGGTTGCGAGCGAGCACGATCGTGGTGTCGGGCAGGTTCTCGAAGGACCGGCTCACGACGTAGTTGGGCGCCGGCAGCACGACCAGGGCGGAGCTGTCGAAACCGAGCGCCGACATGAGCTCACGGGCCTGCTTGGTCTTGGGCTCGTCGAAGACGAAGCTCTCGATCACGCGGACCTGGCCGTCGATGGCCTTCTGGCTGAGCGCGGAGCGCAAGGCGAGACGGCGCATCTGCCTCGGCATGCGCTGCGCGTAGCTGCGCGGGTGCGGTCCGAACACGGTGCCACCGCCCTTCATGGACGGCTCTCGGATCGATCCATGGCGAGCCCGGCCGGTGCCTTTCTGGCGGTAGGGCTTGGCGCCGCCGCCCGAGACCGCACCGCGAGTCTTGGTGGAGGAGGTGCCCTGGCGGGCGTTGGCCATCTGGCGGAGGTACGCCTGGTGCATCACGGGCATGTTCGGCGTCTCGGCAAAGATCGCCTCCGGCAGGTCGACCTCGCCGTTGCGCTCGCCGAGCGCGTCGAAGAAAGGCGCCTGCAGGGGATTGGTCTCCGCCGCCTCGGGCTTGCGACGGACGGCCGTCTTGCGAGCGGCCGGCTTGCGGGCAGCGGTCTTCCGGGTCGTGGCCTTGGCCGCGGTCCGGGTCGCCGTCTTCGCCTTGCCGGTCGTCTTGGCCGTCGTCTTGGCCGTCGTCTTGCGCTTGCTCGTAGGCATCAGACCTTCCTCGGGTTGGGCTTGCCGGCCGGGCCCTTGACCTTGAGGCGCTTGGTCGACTGGCGGACGAGCACCAGCGCCCCTTTGGCGCCGGGCACGCCGCCCCGCACCAGGATGAGGTTGCGCTCGGGGTCCACCCGCACGACCTTGTAAGCGCGCGAGGTGGTGCGGACGTTGCCCATCTGACCTGACATGCGCACGCCCTTGAACACGCGCGCAGCATCGGTGGCGCCGATGGCGCCGGGCTGGCGGACGTTCATCGAACCGTGCGACTCGGGGCCGCGGCTGAACTTGTGTCGCTTGATCAGGCCCTGGAAGCCCTTGCCTTTCGACGTCGCGGTGACGTCGACCAACTCGCCGGCGGCGAAGATTTCCGCCTTGAGCTCCTGGCCCGCCTCCAGGCCGTCGTAGCCGCGGATCTCCACCACGTGGCGGTGCGGTTCGAAGCCTGCCTTCTTGAAGACTCCCAGTTCGCCCTGACTCAGCTTGCGTTCGGGCACGGAGCCGAACGCGATGCGCGCGGCGGAGTAGCCGTCCTTCTCCTTGGTGCGCAGGCCCAGGACGCGGCACGGGCCGGCTTCGAGCACGGTGACAGCCGAGGTCGTGCCGTCGGCGTTGAACAGCTGGGTCATGCCCAGCTTCTTGGCCAGAAGTCCTTTCAACTCTTTATCTCGATGCTCACGCCGGCGGGCAGGGACAGCCGCATCAGCGCGTCCACGACCCGCGGGTTGGGGTCGAGGATGTCGACGATGCGCTTGTGCGTGCGCATCTCGAACTGCTCGCGTGAGTCCTTGTCGATGAACGGTGAGCGGATCACGGTCAGCTTTGAGATCTCGGTCGGCAGAGGGATCGGGCCGGCTGTGCGCGCGTTCGTACGGCGTGCGGTGTCCACGATCTTGTCCGCCGCCTGGTCCAGGACCCTGTGGTCGTAGGCCTTGAGCCGGATCCGAATTTTTTGCGCCACTTGCCTGCCTTTCCCTCTTCCTTACCTATATGCCTGTTACTTGATGACCTCGGTCACTGCGCCCGCGCCGACGGTCTTGCCGCCTTCGCGAATAGCGAACCGAAGTCCCTGCTCGATGGCGATGGGCTCACCGAGGGTGATGTCCATGACGACGTTGTCGCCCGGCATGCACATCTCGACGCCTTCGGGGAGCTTGACCTCGCCCGTCACGTCGGTGGTGCGCATGTAGAACTGCGGGCGGTAGCCCGTGAGGAACGGCGTGTGGCGGCCGCCCTCTTCCTTGCTCAGGACGTAAACCTGCGCCTTGAACTGTGTGTGCGGCTTGATCGACCCGGTCTTGGCCAGCACCTGGCCACGCACGACGTCCTCGCGCTTCACGCCGCGCAGAAGGGCGCCCACATTGTCGCCGGCCTGGCACTCGTCCATGTCCTTGTGGAACATCTCGATGCCGGTCACGACGGTCTTCGTGCTGTTCGGGTGGATGCCGACGATCTCGATTTCCTCGTTCCTCTTGAGCTTTCCGCGCTCGACCCGACCGGTGGTCACGGTACCGCGACCTTCGATCGTGAACACGTCCTCGATCGGCATCAGGAACGGCTTGTCGACGGGCCTCTCGGGCTCGGGGATGTAGGTGTCGACGGCGTTCATCAACTCCATGATCTTGGGACTCCACTCGGGGTCTCCCTCGAGCGCCTTGAGCGCGGAGATGCGGACTATGGGGATGTCGTCGCCCGGGTACTCGTACTTGGTCAGCAGCTCACGAAGGTCGAGCTCGACCAGCTCGATGAACTCCTTGTCGTCGACCATGTCGCACTTGTTCAGAGCGACCACGAGGTAGGGCACGTTGACCTGGCGGGCCAGGATGATGTGCTCGCGGGTCTGCGGCATGGCGCCGTCGTTGGCGGCCACGACCAGGATCGCGCCGTCCATCTGGGCGGCGCCGGTGATCATGTTCTTGATGTAGTCCTGGTGGCCGGGGCAGTCCACGTGCGCGTAGTGGCGCTTCTCGGTCTCGTACTCGACGTGAGTGATCGAGATTGTGATCCCACGGGCCTTCTCTTCAGGGGCCTTGTCGATCTGGTCGAATGCCTTGAACTCGGCCAGACCCTTCTCCGACAGCACCTTCGTGATGGCAGCCGTCAGCGTGGTCTTGCCATGGTCGATGTGACCGATGGTCCCGATGTTCAAGTGAGGCTTGGTACGCTCGAACTTCTTCTTCGCCAATGTCTCCTCCTAACTAACTCCGCGACGTAGTGCGGCGCCCAACGGCCTCCGCCAGGTTTCCGGGCATCTCTGCGTAGTGGCTGAACTCCATCGAGTAGGTGGCCCGCCCCGAGGTCATGGACCGAAGTTCGGTAGCGTAACCGAACATCTCAGCCAGGGGCACGTTGGCCTTCACGTTCTGCGAGGTCCCGCGACCCTCCATCCCGAGGATGTGGCCGCGGCGGGATGACAGGTCGCCCATGACGTCGCCGAGATATTCCTCGGGCATCACTACGTCGACCTTCATGATGGGCTCGAGCAGATAAGGCTGAGCCTTCTGCATCGCATCCTTGATCGCCATCGAGCCGGCGACATGGAACGCCATGTCGTTCGAGTCCACGGCGTGGAACGAGCCGTCGACCAGGGCCGCCACGATGTCGACCACCGGGTAGCCGGCGACCACACCGGTCTGGAGGGCCTCTCTGACCCCTTTCTCGACCGATGGGATGAACTCGCGCGGGATGCGGCCCTGCGTGACCTTGTCCTCGAAGACGAATCCGGTGCCGGGCTCGCCCGGACGAACGTCCAGCTCGGCATGCCCGAACTGGCCCTTGCCACCCGACTGCCGGATGAAGCGGCCGACGCCGTGGGCAGGCTTCTTGATCGCCTCCTTGTAGGCGACCTGCGGCTTGCCCTGGTTCGCGTCCACCTTGAACTCGCGCATCAGGCGGTCGATGATGATCTCCAGGTGCAGCTCACCCATGCCGGCGATGATCGTCTGGCCGGTTTCGTCATCGGTGTGGACTTTGAACGTGGGGTCCTCCTCGGTGAGGCGCTGCAGCCCGATCCCCAGCTTGTCCTGGTCGGCCTTCGTCTTGGGCTCGATCGAGACCGAGATGACGGGTTCCGGGAAGGTGATCGACTCGAGCAGGATCGGGTGGCTCTCGTCGGCCAGGGTGTCACCGGTGGTCGTGTACTTGAGACCGACCGCCGCAGCGATGTCGCCCGTGAAAACCTCGTCGACGTCCTCACGCCGGATGGCGTGCATGCGCAGGATGCGCCCGATGCGCTCCTTGCGGCCGCTGGAGGCGTTGAGCACGCCTGAGCCCGCCTTCAGCCGGCCCGAGTAGACCCGGAAGAAGGTCAGCTTGCCCACGCCCTGCGGGTCCATCTGGATCTTGAAGGCGAGGGCGGAGAACGGCTCGGCGTCCTCGTGCTCGCGAACGATCAGCGCGCCCGTCTTGGGGTCGGTGCCTTCGACCGCCGGCACGTCCGCCGGCGAGGGGAGGTACTCGACCACCGCGTCGAGGATCGGCTGCACTCCGCGGTTGCGCAAAGCCGCGCCGCAGAGCACCGGCACGAGGATGCCCGCCACGGTCCCCTTGCGGAGGGCGGCGTTGATCTGAGCCTCGCTCGGCTCCTTCTCCTCTAGGTACAGGTGCATGATCGCGTCATCGAAGTCGGCGACCGCCTCGATCAGGTCGTGGCGGTGCTGCTTGATGAGCTCGGACATGTCGGCGGGCAGGTCGAGCGACTCCGTGCTCTTGGTCCCGAGGTCGTCGGTGTAGATCACCGCTTCCTTCGTCACCAGGTCCACGTAACCCTTGAACTGGTCCTCCGAGCCGATCGGCAGCTGGATGGGCACCGCCCGTGCGCCCAGGCGCGTGCGGATCGACTGCAGCGAGCCGTAGAAGTCGGCCCCGATGCGGTCCATCTTGTTGATGAAGGCGATCCGCGGCACGCCGTAGCGGTCGGCCTGGCGCCAGACCGTCTCGGACTGCGGCTCGACCCCGGCCACGGCGTCGAAGACCGCCACCGCGCCGTCCAGCACACGCAGGCTGCGCTCGACCTCGACCGTGAAGTCCACGTGCCCGGGTGTGTCTATGATGTTGATCGCGTGGTCGCGCCACATCGCGGTGGTGGCGGCAGACGTGATCGTGATCCCGCGCTCCTTCTCCTGGACCATCCAGTCCATGGTGGAAGCCCCTTCGTGGACCTCGCCCATCTTGTGGATACGTCCGGCATAGAAAAGGATCCGCTCGGTCGTCGTCGTCTTGCCGGCGTCGATGTGCGCCATGATCCCGATGTTTCGGGTTTTCTCGATCGAAACCGGACGCTCCTGCATCTTCAGTGCCACGCTCATCTCTCTACTAGTACCGGAAGTGGGAGAAAGCCTTGTTGCTTTCCGCCATCCGGTGGGTTTCCTCTTTGCGCTTGACGGCTCCGCCGGTGTTCTGCGAGGCGTCAAGGATCTCGAACGCGAGCTTCTCAGACATGCTTTTCCCGCCCCGCAGCCGCGCGAAACGCACGATCCAGCGGCGGGCGAGCGCCAGCCGGCGCTCGGGACGGATCTCGACGGGGACCTGGTACGTGGCGCCACCGACACGCCGAGGCTTGACCTCAAGGAGCGGGGTGGCGTTGCGCAGCGCGAGGTCGAACACCTCGAGAGGCTCTTTCTTGGCCTGCTTGCCGGCGCGCGCGAGCGCGTCGTACACGACCTTCTCGGCCGTGGACCGCTTGCCGTCGCTCATGACGACGTTCACGAACTTGGCGATCGCCTCCGACTGGTACACGGGGTCGGGCGCGATGACACGCTTGACAGGACGGCTGCGGCGAGGCATCAGGCGGCCGCCTTGCTCTTCTCGCGCTTGGCGCCGTACTTCGAGCGAGCCTTCTTGCGGTTCTTGGTGCCGGCCGTATCGAGCGTGCCGCGGATGATGTGGTAGCGGACGCCGGGGAGGTCTTTGACGCGGCCGCCGCGGATGAGGACCACCGAGTGCTCCTGGAGGTTGTGGCCGATCCCGGGGATGTAGGCCGTGACCTCGATGCCCGTGGTCAGACGCACCCTGGCGACCTTGCGAAGCGCCGAGTTCGGCTTCTTGGGAGTCTGGGTGTAGACGCGCACGCAGACGCCCCGCCTCTGCGGCGAGCCCTTGAGGGCGGGGGCCTTAGACTTCGCTCTGGCGGCCTTCCGGCCAGTACGGACTAGCTGCTGAATGGTTGGCAAACGTTTCTCCGAATAGGGGTTGAATTCCCACGCGGCATTAGCCGATTGGGCGACAAACGATGAGTATACCCAAAAGGCGGACGCCTCCACCGGCCTCGGACACACCGGCCGGGCAGGGCCATTACTTCGACCCGCGGCCGGCCGTGGCCTCCCGGCCGCGGACGGTCAGGCTGCACCTCGGCGAGCTCGACCTGGAGCTCCAGGCGGACCGCGGCGTTTTCGGGTCGAGAGGCGTCGACCTCGGCACCATGGTCCTGCTGCGGGAGGCTCCGGCCGCCCCTTCCACCGGCGAGATCCTCGACCTCGGCTGCGGCTACGGGCCGATCGCTGTCGTCCTGGCCACGCGGTCGCCGGAGGCCAGAGTCTGGGGAGTCGACGTCAACGAGCGAGCGGTCGAGCTGGCGCGCGAAAACGCCGCGACGGCCAAGGCCCCCAACCTGACGGCTTGCCGGCCCGACGAGGTGCCCGAGGACGTTCGGTTCGACGCCATCTACTCCAACCCCCCGGTCCGCGTGGGCAAGGCACCTCTGCACGAGCTGCTGCTGACCTGGCTGGCACGGCTGAAGCCCGGTGGCTCCGCCTACTTGGTGGTGCAACGCAACCTGGGGTCGGACTCGCTCGCCTCGTGGCTCGCCGGCCAGGGGTTCGATGTGGCGCGTCTGAAATCGAAGAAGGGCTACCGGGTCATCGAAGTGAGGCCGCCGGCGTCTTGAAAGGCTGGGTTGACCTGGATTTCTTCCGGATCTAAGGTGAGCCCCGGAGCGCCGGCGGGGGAGGGTCCGGCACGGAGCAAGGGAGGGCCCGGAGCTAAGCCTGACCCGCGAAGTGGCAGGCCGCCATCTGGTCCGGCTGCCCATGTGGCTCGAGCAGCGGCTCCTGTTCGGAGCAGATCCCCGGTGCTCGCGCGATCGGGCAGCGAGGGTGGAACCTGCAACCTGACGGCGGGTTGACCGGGGAAGGAATCTCACCCTCGAGGAGAATCGGGGCCCGTCTCAGCTCGACGTCGGGGTCCGGCACCGGGATCGAGCTCAGCAGAGCCTTCGTATAAGGATGCTGGTTGTGGTCGTAGATGTCGTTCCGCCCTGCCGTCTCGACCACCTTGCCCAGGTACATCACCGCGATCCGATCCGACAGGTGCCTCACGACCGCCAGGTCGTGCGCGATGAAGAGGTACGTCAGGTTGAACTCGCGCTGCAGGTCCTGCAGCAGGTTGATGATCTGCGCCGCGATCGATACGTCCAGCGCCGAAACCGCTTCGTCGCAGACGATGAAAGACGGGTTCACGGCCAGCGCTCGCGCGATGCCGATGCGCTGCCTTTGACCGCCCGAGAACTCGTGGGGATACCGGTTCGTGAAGTTTGGGTTGAGGCCCACCAGGCGCAGCAGCTCCTGTACCCGCTCGTGCTTCTGCTTCCCCGATCCAACGTGAAAGTTGTCGAGCGGCTCCTGGATGATGTCGCCCACCGTCATACGTGGGTCGAGCGAGGCAAAGGGGTCCTGGAAGATCATCTGCATCTTCCGGCGGACGCGCCTCAGCTTCGTCCCGCGCAGCTTGGTGATGTCCTGGCCGTCGAAGGTGATCTCGCCGGCGGTCACCGGCAGGAGCGCTGTGATCAGGCGCGCCAGGGTGGATTTGCCGCAACCGGACTCGCCGACGAGTCCAAGCGCCTCCCCACGGCGGATCTCGAGGTCGACGCCGTCGACGGCGCGGACGAAGCTCCCCCCGAACCCGGACACGGAGAAGTACTTGTACACGCCCTTGACGCGGAGCAGAACCGGGTCAGCCTTGACCGCCAGGGGTGCCGGCCTTTCGGCTGCCTGCATCAAACGACGCCCGCGTCGCCGCCGTGATCGGCCCCGGGTGCCTTCAGCTTCTGCACTGCGTCGACGGAAAGCGCACTCGCCTTGGCCGCGATGACGGCGCTGTCGGTGACGGTTCGCATCAGCACCCAGCACCGTGCGAGCTGGTTGACATCGACCTCCGCAAGGGGGGGCTCCTCGACCTTGCAGCGATCGACGACGAATGGGCAGCGTGGATGGAACTTGCATCCCGGAGGGGGATTCAGCAGATCCGGCGGCAGTCCCTTGATGCTGACCAGGCGATCCTTGCGCGCCTCATCGACCCGAGGCACGGAACGCAGCAGCGACCATGTATATGGGTGCTGAGGGCTCTTGAAGATGCGCTCGACCGGCCCCTCTTCCACGACCCTGCCGGCATACATCACGACGACCCGCTGGCACAGGCTGGCGACGAGCGCCATGTTGTGGGTGATCAACATCATGGCCGTGCCAAGCTCACGGTTCAATTGCTTCATCAACTGGATGATCTGCGCCTGCACCGTGACGTCCAGCGCGGTGGTGGGCTCGTCTGCGATCAGGAGCGACGGCTCGTTCGAGAGCCCCATGGCGATCATCGCGCGCTGGCGCATGCCACCCGAGAACTGGTGTGGGTAGTCGTGGACACGCTTCTCCGCGGAGGGTACGCGCACACGCGTAAGGAGCTCGATGACGCGAGTTCGCGCCTGCTCCCGCGTGAACCGGTCGTGCGCCGTCATCGCCTCCTCGATCTGAGGCCCGATCTTGGTCACGGGGTTGAGAGAGGTCATCGGATCCTGAAAGATCATGGCGACGTCGTTTCCGCGGAAGGCGCGGATCTCGGTGTCGTCCATCTTGGTCACGTCCTGGCCCCGGAACATGATCCGGCCGGAGGTGATCCTTCCCGGGTCCGGAACGAGGCGCAGGATGGACAGCGCTGTGATGGTTTTGCCGCAGCCGGATTCTCCGACGACGCCCAGGGTCTCGCCGGCGTCGACGTGAAGGCTTACGCCGTCGACGGCCCGTACCACGCCCCTTGACGTGAAGAACTGCGTGTGCAGGTCTTCGATCTCGAGGAGGGGAGCTGCCACCTGATAGAGAACTTTAAATGTTGCTAGCGGCGCATGCGAGGGTCGAGCGCGTCGCGCAAGCCGTCACCGATGAACGTGAACGCCAGCAGGGTGATCCCAATGGCGACTGCGGGGAACACCACTGACGATGGGTTTGCATAGATCGTCTCGTAGCCGCTGTTGACCATCTGGCCCCAGGTCGGAGTCGGCGGCTGGATCCCAAAGCCGATGAAGCTCAGGAACGCCTCGAGGAAGATGGCGTTGGGGATGCCGAAGGTCAGCGTCACGATGATCGGCCCCAGCGAGTTCGGCAGCAGGTGCTTGAGGATGAGCTTGAGCGGTGGCGAGCCGGAAGACCGCGCCGCCTCGATGAACTCCTTCTCTTTGATCGAGAGCACCTGGCCGCGGACCAGCCTGGCCAGGCCGACCCAGTTCACGAGCGCGATGGCGCCGAAGATCATCAGGACCTGCAGCACGATCGAGCCGCTGGTGAACTGCTGGAACACCGACACCACGACCAGCACGAACAGCAGGTCGGGGAAGGCGTACCAGATGTCGGTGAAGCGCATCAGGATGTTGTCGATCCGGCCACCGAAGTACCCGGCAGTGAGCCCGATGGCGAGCCCGATGGGCAGGATGATCAGCTGAACCAGGATCCCGACCGACAGCGATACCCGGCTGCCGTAGACCAGGCGGCTCAGCGTGTCACGTCCAAGCTCGTCGGATCCCAGCACGAAGCCGGACTGGCCCGGTCCGACCTCGATGAAGGCCACGTCCTGCGTCAGAGGGTCCTTCAGAATGCCGAAATGGACCAGCAGAGGTCCGAAGATCGCCATCAGCACCAGGAATACGACGATGGCTGCCCCGATGAGCGCCAGCCGGTTGCGCCGGAAGCGTTGCCAGGCGTCCTGCCACAGGCCGATCTGCTGCTCGGGGACGTCCCAGTCGACCTCGTGCGGTACCGCCGTGGCCGGCAGGGCCATCAGGTGAGTCTCACGCGGGGGTCGATGAAGACGTAGAGCACGTCGACCAACAGGTTCGCGACCGCGATCACGAGCGAGAACAGAATCGTGGTCCCGAGGATCATCGGGTAGTCGTAAGACGCGACCGCCACCACGAAGGCGCGGCCGATGCCCGGGATGTTGAACACGTCCTCCACCACCACTGACCCGGTCACGAGGAAGGCGAACAGCGGTCCAAGGATCGTGACGACCGGGATGAGCGAGTTCTTGAGCACGTGCTTGATGACCACGATCCGTTCCGGCAACCCCTTCGCCCAGGCCGTCCGGACATAGTCCTGCCGGATCGTGTCCAGCGTGCTGGCACGGGTCAGCCGGGCGGTGTAGGCGATCGAGAAGAGCGAGAGCGTGATCACGGGCATGATCAGGTGGTCGTCCAGCTTGAAGTCGGATGAAGGCAAAAAGAAATTGCCCCCCGTCCACTTGTAAAGCAGGACGGAGAAGACGACCACCATGAGCGAGCCGACCACGAAGTTGGGGAAGGATGCCGCGAGGGTGGCAAAGCCCATCGTGACGTAGTCGACGCGGGTGTTCTGGCGCAGCGCGGCCAGCACGCCGAGGCCGATGCCGACAGGCACGATGAGCAGAAAAGCCAACCCGCCGATCGTCGCCGTGTAGGGCCAGCTCTGGAGCAGCAGGCTGTCCACGGACTTGTTCTGGTACTGGTAGGAGAGCCCGAAGTCGAGGTGGATCACGTTGTTCACGTAGAGCAGGAACTGGGTCCACAACGGCTTGTCCAGGCCGTACCTGGCGTTGAGGTTGTCCACGACGGCCTTGGAGAGCTGGCGCCCTCCATTCCTGTCCCAGGGGCTGCCGGGAGCCAGGTGCATGAGCGTGAAGGTGATCACGATGACGAAGAACACGATCGGGATCAGCCAGAGGATGCGGCGGACGATGAAGAAGACAAGGCTGGCCCACCTGCTCTCAAACAGGGCGGAGAAGCGGGCCGGGAGCAGGGCGCCCCATCGGGAGCGCCCTGCGATCACTGCCAAATAGACGGTCTCCTAGTGAGCGGTGATGTACGCGGTGTTGTAGTAGTTGTCACCCGGTAGGTTCTGGTCGTCGAACGCGGTGTGAGTGTAATTCACCCAGGGCTGGATGAGGTCGTACTCGTACTGCTGGTAGATGAAGCCGACGGCAGCCTGGTCGATCAGCATCTTCTGAGCGGTCAGGTAGTCCTTGTTGCGCTGGGTCTGGTTGAGCTCGGTGTCGGCCTTCTGAACGAGCGCGTCATAACCGGGCAGGGTCGGGCAGCCCCAGTTGAGGCTGCGGCACGATCCACTCGTGAAGATGTCGAACCAGTCTTGCTGGTCCGGGTAGTCGGCGCCCCATCCGTCGGGGCCGTAGATGTCGAACTGTCCTTTGCGGATGTCCGTTGTGACGGTGTGGCTGTCGATGACGTCGAGCTGCATGTTCAGCCCGAGGTTGGTGTTCCACTGGTCGATGATGAACTGGTTGATGGTCTTGCTGCCCGAGGTGTTTCGCGTGAGCAGCTTGAACTTGTTGAGCTGGTCGGCGGTGACGCCGGCCTTGGTCAGGAGCGCCTTGGCCGCCGTCGGGTCAAAGCTCTGCGCGTTGTCCGAGGTGTCGGCGCCCGCCATTCCCTGGGGAATGAACGACTGGTAGGCCTTGTCGGTGTCGTGCAAGACGTCGACCGCGAGCTTCTGCCGGTCGATCGACTTGGCGAAAGCCATCCGTACGTCAGCGTTGTCGAACGGCGTTTCGTGAGTGTTGAAGGTCATCCAGAAGGTGGTCAGCGTCGGGAAAAGGTGCGCCTGCTTGCTCAGCTTCGGGTCGGCGCGGACGACGGTGACGTCGGCGATGGGCACTCCGGTGATGTCCAGGGCGCCCGTCTGGTACTTGGAGAACGCCGTGTTGCCGTCAGCGATGAAGTCGTAGGTCAGCGTCTGGATCTTTGGTGCGCCGCCCCAGTAGTTGGTGTTTGGCACCATGGTCACGTGGTCCTTCGAGACGATCTCGGAGATCTTGAACGGACCGTTGCCGATGATGGTGGCCGGGCTGTTGGCCCAAACCTCGGCCTTGGTCGTGTCGGTCGATGGGAATGGGCCGCCCGCGGCGCTTTCCACGACGTCCTTGCGAATCGGCACCGCAACCCACAGGGTGACGACCCACTTGAAGTAGGCGGCCGGGTGCTGGAGCTTGATCACGAACGTGTTCGCGTCAGGCGCCGAGAGGCCCAGGCCTGCGAGGAAGCTGTCGATCGCGCTCGCGCTCGTCACGTCGACGCTCGCGTAGTTCTGCGCACCGGCGATGGTGCCGTCGAAGAAGGGGTCAACGTAGCCGGCGGCCAGGGCCGGGTTGAGGAAGTGCTGGTAGCCGTACACCCAGTCGCTGGCGGTGACGGGCTTACCGTCGCTCCACTTCGCGTTGGGCTGTAGGTGGAACGTGTAGGTCAGACCGTCTGACGACACGTCGTAGCTCTTGGCTGCAGCCGGCTGAACGTCGCTGAGGTCGGGCTTCGACTTCAGCAGCGCTTCGAAGGTGTTGCGACCGACGCCGGCCTCGTACGTGTAGGTCTGCTGCGTCGGGTCGTAGCTGTTCGGCTCGGTGCCGTCGTTGGCCGTGATGGTTTGCTGGGCGGTCGGCGCCAGGTTGGCGCTGGGGGTCGAAGACGTGCCTCCGCAGGCCGCGACGACGAACATCCCAGCACTCGCGAGCGCCACCGCTCGGATGCTGTTCCCTAATTGCATACGCGTCTTACCTCTCAGACTGATCCTGCGGCCTTCTTCCCGGGTTGAGCGGGGCGAGAGTGCGCCGGCAGCAGGTCTTACTCCACAGCCTCCTCGGCCAAAACGAATTCTGTTGCTCCGCGCCGCCGAGTGTCAAGTTGCGTACCGCGCTAAGGGCACGAACATCGGTTCGTGGTCGACCACTGCGTCAGTGGGGTGCGATCGAGATCTGGGCCGGCGACAGCGCCCCAGGCCACTCGTCGACGGGCGAGCTGACCACCCCACGCACGTATGACCTTAACAGGTACCAGCTGACTGACTGCGCCATAAAGGCAACCGGGGCGTCCCCCACGAGCATCTGCTGGGCCTGCTGGTATTCCTGGTCGCGGCGGGCAGGCTGCACGTCCGTGCGCGCGACCCTCACGAAGTTGTCGTACTGCTGGTTCTCGTACAGCGAGACGTTGTTCGAGTTGGTCGTCAGGAAGATGTCGAACCAGTCGGCCGGGTCGGGGTAGTCCGCGGTCCAGCCCATCGGGCCGGCGATCTGAAAGGCGCCGGTCTCCAGACGCGAGCTCAGCGTGTTGCCGTCCAGTGGCTGGAGCACGATGTCCGCGCCCAGGTTGGCCTTCAGCTGGTCGTGCACGAACTGTGCTGTCGCCTTGGCGAAGTCGGAGGACTGGTCGTACGAGAAGGTCACTGCGGAGAGCTGCTGGGCGGTCACGCCCGACGCTGCCAGCGAGGCCCGGGCCTGCGCGACGTCGAACTTCTGCGGCGAGGTGTCAGCGCTGTAGCCGCGCATCCCTCTGGGGAGAAAAGTGTCGGCGGCGATGCCCTGGCCCTGGAAGATCCGGCTGACGTACGCGTTGCGGTCGATCGCCTCGGCGATCGCCAGACGCAGCTTCGGGTTGTTGAGCGGGGCCGAGGTGACCCGGAACGCGATCCAGTAGACGGTCAGGTCCGGCGTCTTGACGAGGTCACCTTTGAGGGTCGGGTCCGCGCTCACCGCCGCCGCCTCGGCCGGCTGCACCGAGATTTCGTCCAGCTCGCCGTTCTTGTACTTGTCGAGGGCGGCGGCTCCGTCGTTGACGACGGTGAAGACGATCGACGTCAGCGTCGGTTTGGGACCCCAGTAGTCGGGGTTGGGGACGACCGTGATGTGGTCGTTGCTCACCATCTCCGACACCTTGAATGGCCCGTTGGTGACAAGCGTGGCGGGACTGCTCGCCCACTTGTCGCCGCTCTTGGCGATCACGTCCCGGCGTATCGGTGCGCCGGCCGGCATGGCCGCGATCCACGGAAAAGCCGGGTCGGGCCCCGAAAGCGTCACCTGGAAGGTCAGGTCGTCGAGGGCCTTCAAACCCAGGGTGCCGAGCGCCGCATCGATCGTCGTCGCGTCGCGCTGCGGGTCCATCACCGAGACGCGGTCGCCGTTGAGGATGGCCGAGGCGAAGAACGTCTCGTTGGGCGCCGCCAGGCGCGGGTCGATCAGCCGCTGCCACGCGTACACAAAGTCTTGCGCTTTGACCGAGGTGCCGTCCCAATACCTGGCGGTCGGACGCAAATGGAAGACGTAGACGGTGCCGTCGTTGCTGACGTCATAGCTCTTCGCCGCGGCCGGCACGACTCCGCTGAGATCGGCGGCCGGCTTGAGCAGGGGCTCGGAGATCGCCCTCAGCACGGCCGTCTCGTACGAATACTGGGTCTGCCCGGGGTCGAGTGACGACGGCTGGTCTTCGAGCAAAACTCGCAAGGCCTGGTCCTTGGCCAGCTTCGGTCCCTGGATCACCGCGCCCGAGCTGCACGCAGTCACCGACGCCAGGACCACGAGCGCCAGCGCGAGGGCGCGAAGCATCCTGGAGCTTGGGATCACTTTCCCATCATAAGTTCCGCCACAAAGCGAGAAGGGCCACCCGTGGCGGGCGACCCTTTGTGCACGTACCGGAGAATGTAGCGCAAACCGGGCCGTTTTAGGCCCGGTTTGCAATCGTCTAGACCGAGAGCGTCTCCAGGTCGATCGGCTCCTCTTCGAGGACCCTGGCCGCCTGTTCTCGCTGCTTCTTGTAGTAGTCGAGGCCGGTCCCGGCGGGGATCAGCTTGCCGATGATCACGTTCTCCTTGAGACCACGCAGGCGGTCCACCTTGCCGGAGATCGCGGCTTCGGTCAGCACCCTGGTCGTCTCCTGGAAGGAGGCGGCCGACAGCCATGACGTCGTGTTCAGAGCCGCCTTGATGAGGCCGAGCAGCACCGTCTGCGCCGTGGCGGGCTCTCCGCCCTCCGCCAGCGCCTTCGCGTTGCCTTCCTCGTACTCCCACTGCGAGACGATCTCGCCGGGGAGAAGACCGGTGTCGCCGGCCGAGTCGACGCGGACCTTCCGCATCATCTGCCGGACGATTACCTCGATGTGCTTGTCGTTGATGTCCACGCCCTGGCTGCGGTAGACCTTCTGGACCTCGTCGACCAGGAAGGTCTGCACCGCCTCTTTGCCGAGGATGTGGAGCAGCTCCTGCGGTGAGATCGAGCCTTCGGTGATCTGCTGTCCAGCCCGGATCATCACCTTGTTGCCGTCGCGCCGGTCCAGCTCGGGCCGGATCCGGACCTGGTGCGGAATCGGGTACTCGCGTACTTCCTCGTCCAGGGTACGAACCGTCATCTCTTTGGCGGAGACGGCGACTTTGCCGGCGTGCCGCGTCCGGACCACGTTGTTCTTGGAGTCGCGGGCCAGCTCCTGGCCCTCCATGACGTCGTCGTTGTTCTTGACGAGCGCTTCCATCTTGGCGTCGACCGGGTACGAGACCTCGAACTCTTCCTTGGAGGTCACGCGCACCTTGCGTGAGCCCTCCTGGCGGATGATCTCGAGCTCCCCGTCGATCTCGGAGATGATGGCCTTGCCCTTGGGGATGCGAGCTTCGAACAGCTCCTCCACGCGGGGCAGACCCTGGGTGATGTCCACGCCTGCGACACCGCCGGTGTGGAACGTGCGCATCGTCAGCTGGGTGCCCGGCTCGCCGATGGACTGCGCTGCGATGACACCCACCGCCTCGCCGATCTCAACCACCTTGCCGGTCGCCAGGTTGCGCCCGTAGCACGTGCGGCAGACGCCCTCGCGGGCTTCGCACACGAGCACGGAGCGCATCTTCACGGGCGCGCTCGCGGCGATGATCTGCCGCGCCGCGTCGTCGCTGATCGCCGTGCCCGACTTGACCAGGACCTTGCCGTCGACCGACACGTCCTCGGCCGCCACGCGGCCTGCGATCTTCTCGAAGATCGGGTCGTTCTTCGCCCGCTCGGGGCTGATGTCACGAATCCAGATGCCGTTCGTGGTGCCGCAGTCCTCCTCCCGCACGATCACGTCCTGGGCGACGTCGACTAGGCGCCGAGTCAGGTAGCCGGAGTCGGCGGTTCGGAGTGCGGTGTCGGCCAGTCCCTTGCGCGTGCCGTGCGTCGAGATGAAGTACTCGAGCACGGTCAGGCCCTCGGTGAAGTTGGCCTGGATCGGAAGGTCGATGATCCGGCCGGTGGGGTCGGCCATCAGGCCGCGCATCCCCGCCAGCTGGCGGATCTGCTGGATGTTTCCGCGGGCGCCCGAGCCCATCATCATCCAGATCGGGCTGAACTTGTCGAACGCGTGCTCGGTGGCGTTGCCCACATCCTCGTAGGCCTTCTGCCAGAGCTCGATCACCTTGCGGTATCTCTCGTCGTCGGTCATGACGCCGCGGCGGTACATCCGCTCGACGTCTGCGACCTCCTTCTCCGTGGCGTGGATGGTCTCCCACTTGGAGTCGGGGTGCGGGATGTCCATCGCGGACACCGTGATCCCGGCCTGGGTCGCGTAGCGGAACCCGAGGCGCTTGATGTCGTTGACGACGATCGCGGTGACGTCGCTCCCGTAGAGACGGAAGAGGTCGGCCACGAGCGTGCGCAGGAGCTTGCGGTCGTAATGCGCGTTCTGGAAAGGCAGCGGCCGCATGGATGCGAGGTCCTCGGCAGTCGCCCCGCCCGTGCCGAGAGGAGCCTTGCCCACCGGCAGCGGCTGGTTGAACACGACCCGGCCGGGGGTGGTGACGACGCGCTCCTCACCGATCCTGACCACGATCCATTCCTGGAGCTTGACGGCCTTGGCCTCGAGCGCCAGCAGGACCTCGTTTTGAGAGCTGTAGACGTGCAGCTTGGACGGGTCCGCAGGCCGGTCGCCGCGCGCTGCGGTGAGCCAGTAGCAGCCCAGCACGACGTCCTGGGTCGGCGCCACCACCGGGTGGCCGTCGGCCGCGGACAGGATGTTCTGCGACGACATCATCAGGTTCTTCGCCTCGGCGATGGCGCCGCTGAAGAGCGGGACGTGGACGGCCATCTGGTCGCCGTCGAAGTCGGCGTTGAAGGCCGCGCAGACGAGCGGGTGGATCTGGATCGCCGAGCCTTCGACCAGCACCGGCATGAACGCCTGGATGCCGAGACGGTGCAGGGTCGGGGCGCGGTTGAGCAGCACCGGGTGGTCGCGGATGACCTCGTCCAGGACGTCCCAGACCTCGGTCCTGCTCCGCTCGACCATTCTCTTGGCCGACTTGATGTTGGTGGTGTAGCCCTTGTTAACGAGCTCGCGCATGACGAACGGCTTGAAGAGCTCGAGCGCCATCTTCTTGGGCAGGCCGCATTCGTGCAGCTTCAGCTCGGGGCCGACCACGATGACGGAGCGGCCCGAGTAGTCCACGCGCTTGCCGAGCAGGTTCTGACGGAACCGGCCCTGCTTGCCCTTGAGCATGTCGGAGAGGGACTTCAGCTTGCGGTTGCCCGTGCCCGTGATGGCGCGGCCGCGGCGGCCGTTGTCGATCAGCGCGTCGACGGCCTCCTGGAGCATCCGCTTCTCGTTGCGCACGATGATCTCGGGCGCGCCGAGCTCGAGCAGCCTCTTCAACCGGTTGTTGCGGTTGATCACGCGCCGGTAGAGGTCGTTGAGGTCGGAGGTGGCGAACCGGCCGCCGTCCAGCTGGACCATCGGGCGCAGCTCGGGCGGGATGACCGGAAGGACCTCGAGCACCATCCACGTCGGGCTGGAGTTCGACTTGCGGAAGTCCTCGACCACCTTCAATCGCTTGATGGCCTTCTGCTTGCGCTGGCCGCTCGACGACTTGGATTCCTCTCGGAGCCGGTACATCTCGGCCGTCAGGTCGATGCGGGACAGCAGCTCGCGGACCGCCTCGGCGCCGATGCCGGCGCGGAAGCAGCGGCCGAACCGCTCGTGGAAGTCGCGGAACTGGGTGTCGGTGAGGATCTGCTTGGGGTGCAGCGCCTCGAGGTCGGTGCGGGTCGCCTCGATCTCCTGCTGCAGCGCCTCGAGCTCCCCCTGGATCCCTTCGCGCTGGGTCTTGGTGGCGCCTTCGATCTGCGCTTCGAGCGCCTTCCTGTCAGCGTCCAGCCTCTCCTTGGCGCGCTTCTGCGCGGCCTTGGTGTTGGCCTCGAGCTTTTCGATCTTCTCCTGCACCTTGGCGAGGACGGCCCGCGAGGTCTCGCGCGACATCAGGTCGCCCTTGTCGACCACGACCTCCTCGTCGCCGTCGAGGCCGATGGTGATGGTGCGGCGCGACTTGGTGCCGACGCCGGCCTTAACGTGCTCGGTCGCCTTCTTGCCCTGGGTGGTGAGCTCGTCGACGGATTCCTGGAGCTCTTCTTCGAGCTTGGCGACCTCGGCGTCGACCTCGCCCTTCAGCTTCTTGGTGCGCCCCTCGTGCTCGGCGCGCAGCTCACGGGACTTGGCGTCGATGTCGCCGCGCAGGCGGATCGCTCGCTCGTCCTTGTCCATGTTGAGGGTGGCCAGCATGTCGAGGCGAACCTCTTCATGTACGTCGGTGACGATGTAGTTCGCGAAATAGAGGATCTTCTCGAGGTTGCGCGGGGACATGTCGAGCAGCAAGCCCATGCGGCTCGGGATGCCCTTGAAATACCAGACGTGGCTCACCGGCGAGGCCAGCTTGATGTGGCCCATGCGCTCGCGGCGCACCTTGGACCGCGTCACCTCGACGCCGCACTTGTCGCAGATGATGCCCTTGTAGCGGTAGCGCTTGTACTTTCCGCAGTGGCATTCCCAGTCCCGGGTAGGGCCGAAGATGCGCTCGCAGAAAAGACCGTCGCGCTCCGGGCGGAGCGTGCGGTAGTTGATGGTCTCCGGCTTGGTGACCTCGCCGTGCGACCACGACATGATCGTTTCCGGAGAAGCCAGGGAAAGCTTTAGAGCGTCGAAGTTCTCGAGTTTCAGCAAATTCTTTTCCTCTTCCTCTCTATTCGGCCGAGTCTTCCCCGAGCTCTTCGCGCTCGAGGCTGATACCGAGGTCCAGCGGGATCTCGGGGATGTCTTCTTCTGAGAGCACGATCTGGCGCTCGTCCTCGCTCAGGATCTCGACCCCGAGCGCGAGCCCTTCCAGCTCCTTGACCAGCACGCGGAACGACTCCGGGATGCCGGCCTCGAGCGTGTTGTCGCCCTTGACGATCGCCTCGTAGGCCTTGACGCGGCCGACGATGTCGTCCGACTTGACGGTCAGGATCTCCTGCAGGACGTGCGCTGCGCCGTACGCCTCGAGCGCCCACACCTCCATCTCGCCGAAGCGCTGGCCGCCGAACTGCGCCTTGCCGCCCAGCGGCTGCTGGGTGACCAGGCTGTACGGGCCGGTCGAGCGCGCGTGGATCTTGTCCTCGACGAGATGGGCCAGCTTGAGCATGTAGATCATGCCCACGGTGACCGGCTCGTCGAACTCTTCGCCGGTGCGGCCGTCGCGCAGGCGGACCTTGCCGTCCTCCGGCAGCCCCGCCTTCTTCAGCTCGGCGACGATGGTGGACATCGGAGCGCCGTCGAACACAGGGGTGGCGATCTTGATGCCAAGCGTGTGGGCCACCCACCCGAGGTGGGTCTCCAGCACCTGGCCGAGGTTCATGCGGCTCGGCACGCCGAGCGGGTTGAGCACGATGTCGACGGGGGTGCCGTCCGGCAGGTACGGCATGTCCTCCGAGGGCATGATCCTGGCGACCACGCCCTTGTTGCCGTGGCGGCCGGCCATCTTGTCGCCGGCCGAGATCTTTCGCTTCTGTGCGATGTAGACCCGAACCATCTCGTTGATGCCCGGACCGAGCTCGTCCTTGTTGTCGCGGGAGAACACCTTGACGTCGACCACGATGCCGCGCTCGCCGTGGGGTACGCGCAGGCTCGAGTCGCGCACCTCGCGCGCCTTCTCACCGAAGATCGCCCGCAGCAGTCGCTCTTCGGCCGAGAGCTCGGTCTCGCCCTTGGGCGTGATCTTGCCCACCAGGATGTCGCCCTGCTGGACCTCGGCGCCGATGTAGACGATGCCGCGCTCGTCGAGGTTGCGCAGCGCGTCGTCGGCGACGTTGGGGATGTCACGGGTGATCTCTTCTGGACCGAGCTTTGTGTCGCGAGCCTCGGACTCGTATTCCTCGATGTGGATCGAGGTGTACATGTCTTCCTTCACCACGCGCTCGGACAGCAGGATCGCGTCTTCGAAGTTGTAGCCCTCCCAGGGCATGAACGCGACCAGCACGTTGCGGCCCAGCGCCATCTCACCGTCTTCGATCGCGGGACCGTCGGCGAGCACGTCACCTTTCTCGACGTGCTGCCCGGCCTTGACCTTGACCTTGTGGTTCAAGCAGGTGCCCTGGTTGGAGCGGGCGAACTTCTGGAGGGGGTAATGACGGTCGGGTCCGCCGCCGTCCGGCTTGACCACGATCTCGAAGACCGGGGTCGCGTGCACGGTCTTGAGGTCCTTGGGGTTGGCGACGTCCACCACGGTGCCGGCGAAGTCGGCGACGATCATCTCGCCCGAGTCCTTGGCCGCGTAGTACTCGACCCCGGTGCCGACCAGCGGCGCGTCGGTGACGAGCAGAGGCACCGCCTGCCGCTGCATGTTCGCGCCCATGAGGGCGCGGCCCGCGTCGTCGTGCTCGAGGAACGGGATCATGGCCGTCGCCACCGAGACGATCTGCTTGGGTGAGACGTCCATGTACTGGATGTTCTGGACGTCTTCGATCTTGAAGTCGCCGCGGGCCCGGGCGGGCACGCGGGCGTCGGCAAAGCTGCCGTCGGCCGTGAGGGCCGCATTCGCCTGGGCGATGCCGAACATGTCCTCCTCGTCAGCGGAGAGGTATTCGACCTCCTCGGAGACCCAGGGCACGATGTCGATCGAGGTCACGCCGGCCTTGATCAGCTTCTGCACCGCCTTCGGGTCCAGCGCCTCTTGCGCCGGCAGCACCTCGTGCCCCTTGGGGTCGAGGGCGGGGCGGCGCAACGTGCGGCCGTTGAGCTTCTCGGCGATGTCGTTGTTCAATGACACGCGGTTGTAAACGCGGCGGAAAGGCGTCTCCACGAAGCCAAACTCATTGACCTTGGCGTACGTGGCGAGGTTGCCGATCAGGCCGATGTTCGGGCCCTCAGGCGTCTCGATCGGGCAGATGCGGCCGTAGTGGCTGTGGTGGACGTCCCGCACGTCGAACCCGGCGCGCTCACGCGAGAGCCCGCCTGGCCCAAGCGCCGACAGGCGGCGCTTGTGCGTCAGCTCAGACAGCGGGTTGTGCTGGTCCATGAACTGCGAGAGCTGGCTCGAGCCGAAGAACTCCTTGATCGCGGCGACGACCGGCCGCGCGTTGATCAGGGACGCCGACGTGACCGTGTGAGGGTCGCTGATCGTCATGCGCTCTTTGATGATCCGCTCCATGCGGATAAGTCCCATCCGGAACTGGTTCTGCAGGAGCTCGCCAACGGCGCGCACGCGGCGGTTGCCGAGGTGGTCGATGTCATCGGGGATCTGCTTCTCGCGCGGAGCGTTGTTGAGCTCGATGAGCTTGCGCAGGAAGGCGATGAAGTCGCCCTTCTCCAGGATTCGAAGCTCGCGCTGGCGGACGCGCTCGAGGATGTCTTCCTCGTCGCGGCCGAGCCTCTTGTCGACCTTGTAGCGGCCGACACGGCCGAGGTCGAACCGGCGCGGGTTGAAGAACAGGCTCTGCAGCAGGTTGCGCGCGTTGTCCACCGACGGGGGGTCGCCCGGGCGGACGCGGCGGTACAGCTCCAGCAGCGCGTCCTCGGTCTTGGTGGTCGTGTCCTTGTCGAGCGTCGACTCCAGGTAGCGGTGCTCGGGGTTGTTGTCGACGTCGGCGAACATCTCCATCAGGGCGCGCTTCTGCGCCTCGCGGTCGTTCTCGGTGCCCTTGAGCTGCGGCAGCTCCAGCGCCTTCAGCAGGACAGTCACCGGGACCTTGCGCTTGCGGTCGATCTTGACCGTCAGCAGGTCCTTGGCCGAGGTCTCGATCTCCAACCACGCGCCGCGGTTGGGGATGAGCTTGGCGCCGAACAGCTTGCGGCCCGTGTTGGGGTCCTCTGCGGCGGTGAAGTACACGCCCGGCGAGCGCACGAGCTGCGAGACGACGACGCGCTCGGTGCCGTTGACGATAAAGGTGCCTTCGTCGGTCATCATGGCGAAGTCGCCCATATAGACCTCGGACTCCTTGATCTCCCCCGTCTCTTTGATCGTGAGGCGGGTCTTGATCCGCAGCGGAGCGGCATAGGTCATGTCGCGGTTGCGGCACTCGTCGACCGAGAACTTCGGCAGGCCGAACTCGTAGTCAAGGAACTTCAGCTCGAAGTTCTTGCCCGTGTAGTCGGTGATCGGGTTGATTTCGTCGAAGAGCTCCCGTAGACCGTCCGACTTGAACCACTTGAACGAGTCGAGCTGCGTGGCGATGAGGTCCTTCAGCTCGACGAGGTTCGGGATGCGGCCGTAGCTAAGACGCGAGGGAGCTCTCATCTCTGAGATCATTCGGTTCTCCTTGTCCGGGAAAAAGGGCGCGCTCAGGAAATGGGCAGAGTGAGCGGCCGGGCGTGCACGAACGGCCAGTATACGATGAAACGCCCCCGCGTGGGGACGCGTCATCGAGGCCAGGCGAACCGGCCGCCTGACCGAGGGGTTTCGGGCACTATAACACCCCCGGAGACGAAGTCAAATCGCTTCCCACCCGGCCGGGTGGGGGCCGTTTGGCAGTAGCGTTACACCTCGATGCCGGACTGGATGGCGCTGCGGTCCGAGTTCCCCCTCCTGGACCGCTTCATCTATCTCAACGCCTGCTCCCTGGGGCCGTTGCCCCGCCGCGGCCGCGCCGCCCTGGCCCGCTACGCGCAGGACTGGGACGATAACGGCACCCCGGTCTGGTTCCTGCACTGGCTGCCACTTCTGGCCCGCTTCCGGGAGCGGATCGGAGACCTGCTGGGCGCGCCGGCCGGCTCTGTCGCGATCGCCCCGTCGGTCTCGGTGGCGCTGACCACCCTCGCCACCGGGCTGCCCCTGCCCGCCGGTCGCCGCAAGGTCTTGATCGGCGAGCTCGACTTCCCGACCATCGGGCACCAGTTCCTGAGCCGCCCGGGATTCGAGGTCGAGTTCGTGCCGAGCCGCGACGGCATGACGATCCCGCCCGAGGCCTTCGCCGAACGCATCGACGACCAGACGGCGCTCGTCGCGACCACCCACCTCTTCTACACGACCGGCTACCTGCAGGACGTGCGCGCGATCGCCGATGCTGCGCACGCGGCCGGCGCCATGTGCCTGGTCGACGGATACCAGACGTGCGGGTGCGTGCCGATCGACGTGGAGGCGATGGGCTGCGATGCGTTCGTGGGCGGATGTCTCAAGTGGCTCAGCGGAGGTCCCGGCAACGCCTTCCTGTACATGCGCCCGGGTCTCATCCCCGATGCTCGCCCCGAGGGCACCGGCTGGTTTGCCACCCGCGATCCGTTCTCCTTCGCGCTCCAGGAGCTCGTATTGGCCGACGACGGCCGCCGTCTCGAGACCGGGACTTGGGCCGTGGCCTCGAACTACGCCGGGCTGGCGGGCCTCGAGCTGGTCCTCGAGGTAGGCGTCGCCGACATCCAGGAGCGCCTGCGCGACCTGACCGGCCGCATCCTCGAGCGCTGCGATCAGGCCGGGGTTCGGACCTTCACGCCGCGTGAGCGCAACCAGAGGTGCGGGATCGTGACTCTGGATTGCGAGCGTCCTCAGGAGGTCGAAAGCCGCCTGCACGACGACGGGGTGATAGTCGACTCACGCCCCGGGCGGGTGCGCCTGTCGCCTCACTGGTGCATCACAGGCGAGGAGCTGGAACGGGGAATGGACCTGGTCTTTCAGCATCTCGGCGGCCCGGCCGGGAGCCTGTGACGGCGCCTAAAAGCCCGCGTGCGCGTTCTACCCGCATGGCCAAGCAGCGCACCGGCGCCGTTTCGGAGAGCGGCCGGCTCGGACTGCCGGCCACCGTCGTGGCGTGTCTTTTCGATCTCGACGGGGTCCTGACGGAAACGGCGCGAGTTCATGCCGATGCCTGGAAGACGATGTTCGACGCCTTTCTCAAGCAGCGGGCGGCGGCGGACGGCAGCCGGTTCAAGCCGTTCGACAAGGTTTCCGACTACGACGAGTACGTCGACGGCAAGCCGCGGGCGGATGGGGTCCGCTCGTTTCTCGCCTCGCGCCACATCGAGATACCGGAGGGCGGCAATACGGATCCTCCCGGGAAGGACACCGTACACGGCCTCGGCCACCGGAAGGACAGGCTGTTCCTGGACCTGATCCATCGCGACGGGGTGAGGCCATATGAAGGGTCGGTGCGCTATCTCCACGCCGTCCGGGAAGCCGGCTTTCGGACGGCGGTCGTCTCGTCGAGCAAGAACTGCAGCGAGGTGCTCAAGGCCGCGAAGCTGGACGGCCTGTTCGACGGGCAGGTCGACGGCAAGGTGGCGGAGGCCGAGCACCTGAAAGGCAAGCCCGCCCCCGACACGTACCTCCGGGCGGCGCGGATGCTGGGTGCCCACGCCGGTCAGGCGGCCGTATATGAGGACGCACTCGCAGGAGTCCAGGCCGGCCGAGCCGGCCGATTCGGGCTCGTGGTCGGCGTAGACCGCACCGGGCAGGCCGCCGAGCTGCGGGCTCACGGGGCCGACATAGTGGTCAGCGACCTCGCCGACCTGATGCGCGCCCCGCGATGATCCGCCAGGACTGCTTCCGAGTCGAGCCCTGGGCCATCCGAGAGACCGGCCTCGACCTGGACCTCCTGGCCCAGACCGAGTCCATCCTCGCCCTGTCCAACGGCCACATCGGATGGCGCGCGAACCTGGACGAGGGCGAGCCGCACGTCATCCCGGGCTCATACCTCAATGCCGTGTACGAAGAGGTTCCCCTCCCCTATGCCGAGACCGCATACGGCTACCCCGAGGCGGGCCAGACGATCGTCAACGTCACCGACGGAAAGATCATCCGGCTGCTCGTCGACGACGAGCCGTTCGACGTCCGTTACGGCAAGCTGCATGCGCACGAGCGTGTGCTCGACCTCAAGACCGGCCTGCTGCACCGGACCGCGGACTGGGAGTCGCCGGCACACCGCCGCGTCAGGGTCAGCTCCACGCGAATGGTGTCCCTCGTCCACCGCGCGATGGCGGCGATCTTCTACGAGGTCGAGGCGCTCGACGGCCCGGTGGACCTGGTCGTCCAATCGGAGCTAGTGGCCAACGAGCCGTTCAAGGGCACGGCCGATGGAGACCCACGCGCGGCGGAAAGCCTGGAGCAGCCGCTGGTGAGCGAGTTCTCCGGCCAGGCGGCCGACGGGGCCGCAGTGCTCATCCATTCGACCAAACGAAGCCGGCTGCTCATCGCCTGCGGGATGCGGCATGTCGTCATCGCGCCCCGCGGAGCCAAGACCGAAGACAACTTCGAGGCCGACCAGGTGCGGTCGACGATCACGACCACGCTCCGGCCGGGGCAGCGCCTGCGCATGGTCAAGTTCGTCGCATACGGCTGGTCCAGCCTGAGGTCCATGCCAGCTCTTCGGTCGCAGGTGGAGGGCGCTCTCGCCACGGCGACGAGCCATGGTTGGGCCGGTTTGGTCGCGGCACAGCGCCGCTATCTGGCCGATTTCTGGGCGAGGGCCGACGTGGAGATCGAGGGCGACCCCGCGGTGCAGCAGGCGATCAGGTTTGCCATGTTCCATGTCCTGCAGGGCGCGGCACGCGCCGAGCAGCGCTCGATCCCGGCTAAAGGTCTCACCGGCCCCGGCTACGACGGCCATACCTTCTGGGACACCGAGACCTTCGTCCTCCCCGTGCTCACGTACACGGCCCCTGCGGCCGCGGCCGACGCTTTGCGCTGGCGCCACTCGATCCTGGGCCCGGCCCGGGACCGCGCGCGCGACCTCGGGTTCAAAGGCGCCGCCTTTCCATGGCGGACGATCCACGGCGAGGAGTGCTCGGGCTACTGGCCCGCGTCGACCGCGGCATTCCACATCAACGCCGACATCGCAGACGCCGTCCTGCGATACGTCACGGCGACAGGCGACACCGACTTCGAGAAGACGGCCGGCGCCGAGCTCCTGATCGAGACCGCGCGTCTGTGGGCATCCCTGGGCCAGCACGACCGGCATGGACGTTTTCGGATCGACGGCGTGACCGGGCCGGACGAGTACAGCGCCATCGCCGACAACAACGTTTACACCAACCTCATGGCGCAGAGGAATCTCGTCGCCGCCGCGGACGCCGCCACCCACCAGCCCGGCGTCGCCCGACGGCTCAAGGTCACGCGCGCCGAGGTCGCCGGTTGGCGAAAGGCGGCAGCCGCGATGCTCATCCCGTATGACGACGAGCTGGGCGTCCACCAGCAGGCCTCAGGGTTCACCGAACACGAGCGATGGGATTTCGCCCGCACGCGTCCTGACCAGTACCCGCTTTTCCTCCACTTCCCATATTTCGACCTGTACCGCAAGCAGGTCGTCAAGCAGGCAGACCTCGTGCTCGCGATGCACCTGCGAGGAGATGCGTTCACTGCCGAGGAGAAGGCGCGCAACTTCGCGTATTACGAGGCCATCACGGTTCGCGACTCATCGCTCTCCTCGTGCACCCAGGCAGTGATGGCGGCGGAGGTCGGTCATATGCAGCTCGCCTATGACTATCTCGGCGAGGCGGCGCTCATGGACCTCGACGACCTCGAGCACAACGTGCGCGATGGTGTCCACATGGGCTCACTCGCCGGCGCCTGGATGGCGGTCGTTGCCGGACTGGGCGGTATGAGGCATCACGGCGACTCGCTGGGGTTTGCCCCACGGCTGCCCCGAGGCATCCGCCGGCTGACCTTCCGGATGACGTTCCTGGGCCGGCTGCTCAGGGTGCGCATCGACCATGCACGCGTCACCTATAGCCTGCTCAACGGCAAGCCGTTGACGTTCGACCACTACGGCAAGCCGTTGCGGCTGGGCTCCCGAGCGCCGGTGGCCAGGAGCATCCCGAAGCAGGTCGCCATGCCGGCGCCCGAGCAACCGCTCGGACGGGCGCCGGCCCGCCGCGGCGCCGAACGGCCCTCGCCCCTACGCGAGGAGCACGGCCGCGCCAGCCGGCTTCCCAAACCCAAAAGGTCCAACCCCCCGGCGGTCTGAACCACCACAAAAAGAGAAAGCCGGGTCCTCGCGAGCCCGGCTTCCACCCCAGCTTTGGGAATCCCTTACTTCATGTCCGCCGTGGCGCCCGCTTCCTTCAGCCTCGCGATCGCCTTCTCGGCGTCCGCCTTGCTGACGTTCTCGAGCACCGGCTTCGGCGCCGCGTCGACCAGGTCCTTGGCCTCCTTCAGGCCGAGCTGGGTCAGCTCGCGGACCGCCTTGATCACGTTGATCTTGCTCTCGCCCACCGCCGTCAGGTTGACGGTGAACTCGGTCTGCTCCTCTTCGGCCGCCGCGGCTCCATCGCCGCCGCCCGCCGGTCCGGCCGCCGCAGCCACGGCCACAGGGGCCGCCGCCTTGATGCCGAACTCGTCTTCGATGGCCTTCACGGCCTCGACGACGTCGAGGATGCTCCACTCTTTGAGGGCCTCGACGAAATCCTTCGGGGTGATCTTGGTCGCCATTCCTATGCCGCCTCCAACTTTGTCTTGTACGCCTCGAGCACCCCACGGAGCTGCTGAAGCGGTGTCTGCATGATTCCGACGAGCTGGGCCACGGGTGACTGCAGGGTGCCCAGCAGCTGAGCGAGCAGAGTCTCGCGCGACGGCAGGTCGGCCAGCTGCCGCATCTGGTCGGGCGTGAACACCCGGCCCTCCACGAGCCCACCCACGATGTCGAGCTTCAACCGCGTGGTGCGGACGAACTCGTTGATGAGCTTGGACGGAGTGCCGAGGTCGTCGTAGCCGAACGCGATCGCCACCGGTCCCTTGAGGGTGGGCTCGAGTGCGGGATATCCCGCCGCTGCAGCCGCGCGCCGGGCCAGCGTGTTCTTGATCACGCGATACTCGACGTCGCCGCCGCGCAGCTTGCCCCGCAGCTCCTGGATCTGACTGACCTTCAGCCCGCGGTAGTCGGTCAGGACCGACACCTTGGCCTTCTTGAGCTTTTCGGTCAGCAGGTCGACCTGCTCGGCCTTCTGTTCCTTTCTTGCTTTCGGCAAATAAAAAATCCTTCCCGCCCGACACGCCGAGGCAGGAAGGATCACGTGTCCTTCACTTCAGATGCCTCGGTAGGAGATTAAGCCGGGGTTCACCCGCCGGCGCCTACGGTCTAGGGCAGATCGCGAATTATACGGAGCTTCTCCCAGTCCTCGCGCATCAGCTCCGTCAGGACGTGGTCTCGCCACCCGCCGTCGATGAAGCGGTCGCGCTGCCAGCGGCCAACCTCGCGATAACCGGCAGCGGCCTGCGCGCGAGCGCTGGCGTCGTTGCCTTCGAGGTACCCGGACTTCAGCTTGCGCAGGGGGAGCTGCGTAAACGCATAGGCTGCACGTATCTGCATCATCTCCCGAGCGATCCCCCGTCCCCAAACGGTCTTGTCTCCGATGATCGTCCCGGTGGTCCCGAAGCCATGCTTCCAGTCGATCGATCCGATACTGGTCCCCCCCACCAGCCGGCCCTCGTGCTCGACCGCCCAGAACACGATGCTTTCGTCTCGGGCGAGTCTTTCCAGGAACTCCTTTTCCGATTCGATCGAGGGCGGAAACTGCAGCTTGATGAAGCGGGTGACCTCGAGGTCCTCGAACCAGGAGGACATCGCGGCCGCGTCGTCGGGCGAAGGAGGGCGGAGCTTGACGAGCTTGCCCTGGATGAGCGGGCCGTACACGACCCGAAAGACTAGCTGCTGGTGTGGAGCTTGGCCGCCTCTTTGACGTCGACTGGGACCGACGGGCCCTGGGTCGCGGTCAGGAAGAAGGTCCGCAAGTACTGGCCCTTCGAGGTCGAGGGCTTGTTGCGGATCAAAGCGTCGACCAGCGCCGCCAGGTTCTGGTGCAGCTGCCCGGAGTCGAACGACACCTTGCCGATCGGGGCATGGACGATCCCGAACTTATCGGTCCGGAACTCGACCTTGCCGCCCTTCACCTCGCGCACTGCGCGCGCGACGTCGAAGGTGACCGTGCCCGACTTGGGGTTCGGCATCAGGCCGCGCGGGCCGAGGATCTTCCCCAGCGGGCCGACCTTGGACATGATGTCGGGCGTCGCGACGGCCGCGTCGAAATCCGTCCAGCCTTCCGACACCTTCTTGACCAGGTCGTCACCGCCGACGAAGTCGGCGCCGGCCTCCTGCGCCTCTTTGGCCTTGTCCGCGGTGGCGAAGACGGCGACACGCACCTTCTTGCCGGTTCCGTTGGGGAGGACGACCGAGCCGCGCACCATCTGCTCCGCGTGGCGCGGGTCGACGCCGAGGCGGATGTGAGCCTCGACCGTCGCGTCGAACTTGGAGATCGAGGTGTCCTTGGCCATCTTGCATGCGGTTTCGGGGTCCAGGCCGCCGTTGCCGTTGCTCGCCATCGCCGCCTCGACCTTCTTGGCGGCGTCGATGTACTTCTTTCCTCTCTTCTTCGGCATCTCGCTACTCCACTATCTCGAGGCCCATCGAGCGGGCCGTGCCCTCGACCATCTTCATGGCCGCCTCCGAGTCATAGGCGTTGAGGTCCTTGCGCTTGGTCTCGACTATGGTGCGCAGCTGCTGGCGGGTCACGCGGCCGACCTTGTCGCGGTTCGGCTTGGGCGAGCCCTTCTCGATGCCTGCCGCCCGCTTCAGCAGGTTGACGGCGGGCGGGGTCTTCAGGACGAACGTGAAAGAGCGGTCCTCGAAGATCGTGATCTCCGCGGGCACGACGTCACCGGCCTGTTGAGCGGTCCGCTCGTTGTAGGCCTTGGTGAACTCCATGATGTTGATGCCGTGGGGACCGAGCGCGGTGCCTACAGGCGGCGCCGGCGTGGCCTTGCCTGCCTGCAGCTCGAGCTTGAGGATCACCCGGACTTTCTTCTTGCCCATCTGAGTTAGCTCTTCTCTTCCTTCATGTGCCCAGCCGCGCCTCTAGTGGACCTTCTCGACCTGAAGCAGGTCGAGCTCCACAGGCGTCTCGCGACCGAACATGTTGACCAGCACTTTCAGTTTGCCCTTCTCGGGGTTGATCTCGTCCACCTTGCCGTGGAAGTCCGTGAAGGGCCCGTCGACCACGCGCACCGACTCCCCGACCTGGAACTCGACGCGGATCTTGGGCGCCTCCTGCTTCATCTGCTTCTGGATGGCGCGGACCTCTTTTTCCTGCAGGGGTACCGGGCTGTTGGCCGAGCCCACGAAGCTCGTCACGCCGGGAGTGTTGCGAACCACGAACCATGACTCGTTCGACATCACCATGCGGACCAGGATGTAGCCCGGGAAGATGCGCTTTTGGACGTGGCGGCGCTTGCCGTCCTTGATCTCGATCTCGTCTTCCATGGGGACCAGGACCTGGAGGATCTTGTCCTGCATGTCCATCGACTCGATGCGCTTCTCGAGGTTCTTCTTGACCTTTTCCTCGTGGCCCGAGTAGGCGTGGACGACGTACCACTGCGCTTCCTGCTCCGGGGCTGCGCTCTTCTCGACGGCCATGCTACTGGGCCGTCCCGTTGTAGATGAGGCGCTTGGCGATTGCGCCGAGCAGGTAGTCGGTGCCGCCGATGAAGGCACCGAGCAGGATCACGGTGAAGATCACGATCAGGGTATAGCGGTAGAGCTCCCCCGCCGTGGGCCATACGACTTTGCGCAGCTCGTCGTAAACCTCGCGCAGGAACCGCAGGGGCGCAAAACCCTCCGCCGGCTGCTCTGCACGCCTGGTTGTGACCGCCATCTGGCTACTTGGTCTCCTTGTGCGCAGTGTGCTGATGGCACCACTTGCAGTATTTGCTCATCTCGATCCGGTCAGGATCGTTCTTCTTGTTTTTCACGGTCGTGTAGTTGCGGCGCTTGCACACGCCGCAGGCGAGGGTGATGATGTCTTCCATAGCTGTCTCTTTGGCTGGGGGTGGAAAAGAAAAAGCCTAGGTTCCCTAGGCCCTGTCAATAGTAGCAGAGCGCCGGCCGGCAGCCTCTACAACGGCCTATCGGGGCCAAGCCCGCCGGCGGCCGAGCCATATGATTCGGTCGATGGCCCCATCGACGGTAGCCGTTCTCCATGGTGACCAGACCGGCGAAGAGCTGCTGCTGGAGGCCATGCGCCTGCTGGAGCCCGGCGTGCTCGGCCTGGACATCGAAAGGCGCGACTTCGACCTCTCGCTCGACGAGCGGCGCAAGACGCGCAACCAGGTGGTACTGGATGCCTCCGAAGCCCTCCGCGATTGTGGCTTCGGCATCAAGGCCGCGACCGTGACCCCGGAGGGGGCAGGCGACGTCGGCAGCCCCAACGCGATCTTGAGAAAGCAGATCGACGGCCGGGTCATCGTGCGCACGGGCCGGCGTATTCCAGGCGTCAGGCCACTGGCGGGCGTGCACGCCCCCATCTCGGTGATCCGCATGGCCGTCGACGACGCCTACGGTGCCAAGGAATGGCGCGAGGGCCACGATCTGGACGAGTGGGCGTACCGCACCGAGAAGATCAGCCGGCGAACCTGCCGCATAGTCGCCGAGTACGCGTTCAATCACGCCGGACGGATCGAAGCCAAGGTCTTCGGCGGCCCCAAGTTCACCGTGAGCCCGGTCTACGAGGGGATGTTCAAAGAAGAGCTCGACGCCGCCGCGGAGCGTCACCCCGAGGTCCGTTACAACCCCCAGCTGATCGACGCCACCTACGCCTTGCTCCTGGCGACCACCGGCGAGTCGCTCGTCATCCCCGCGTTGAACCGCGACGGCGACACGCTGTCCGACCTGGTGATGCAGATGTTCGGAACTATCGCCGGCGCGGAATCGACCCTGCTCGCGTTTGACGACGCCGGCGCCGTGACGGTAGCGATGACCGAGGCTCCGCACGGGACGGCTCCGGCGCTGGAGGGCAAGAACGTGGCCAACCCCATGGCGATGATCCTCGCGGTCGCCTCGCTCCTTGGCTACATGCCGGGCGACCCACCACGCACGGCCTCGCGCGCCATCTACGAATCAGCGCTCGAGACCGTCTCCGATGGCGTCCGGACCGCCGACCTCGGCGGCCAGGCATCCACCACCGGTTTCATGGACGAGGTGCTGCGGCGGGTCCGGACCAAGATCGACGTCTGGAGCTCGCTGGCGGACATCGAGCGCTAGCCGGCCGCCGCGCGCTCAAGCGGCGATTGGAGCCTTAGGCGGGGCCGCGCTTTTGGTCTGAGCCGGCAACGAGAAGTCAAACTCGGATCCCAATCCCAACTGGCTCTCGAACCAGATCCGGCCACCGTGCATCTCGACGATCTGGCGCGCCATCGGAAGGCCCAGTCCCGTGCCGATGACCTTGCTCGTCGGGTTGTTTGCACCCCACGCGGCGACCGCCTCGCCGATGTCGTCCACCGCTATGGTGGCGCTGTCGCCGCCTACCCGAAAAGTCACCCACGCGACAAAACCGACCACCGTCACCACGCTGGCAGCAGCCGCCCACAGGAACACCCTTTGTTCCCCGCTGGCGCTCACGTGCGCTGGCCGTAAAGCTTTCAATACCTGCCCGAAAGTAAGCGTGGCGCTCGGGGCCCCGGCAGTCGCCGTTCCGTTGGCGGGGCAGCCGACCATCCGTTCACATGGGCTGGCGAGAGCCGCTGAGCGTTAGACCGTGATCCTCTTGAAGGACTCGGCGTAGCGGTAGCCGCCACGCTTGCCCACCTCGGCATGCCGCTTGCGCATGAACTTCTCGAAGTCCCACTCGCGACCAGGCTTGGCGACCTGGCTCTTGTGCTTGCGGAGCGCCTGGATCTTGCGGTCGAGCGTCGAGCTGATGTCGACCAGGTGGTCGCCGGATGTCCAGAACGGGATCCAGACCTCTTTGACCTCGTGTGGCTCCAGCCCTTCTTTGAGCAGCGAGCGGAAGGCGCGCGGGTTGCGTGAGTCCGGGTACACCGCCGCCATGGTCGCCTCACCCACGGCCAGGTGGTCGGGGTGTGACCCGCCCATCGGGGCGTCCAGCACCCGGCCCGGGATGTGGGTGATGACCAGCTCCGGCTTGTGCTTGCGGATCATGCGCACGATGTCGTGCCTGAGCTTGAGGTCCGGGGAAAGGTGGCCGTCTTTGTAACCGAGGAACTCGACCTTCTTGACGCCCAGCACGCGGGCCGCCGCGCGCTGCTCCTTCTGGCGGATCGCAACCAGGTTCGCGTCCTTCTGCTTGGGATCCTCCCCGCCCTGGGAGCCGTCGGTGACGATGACGTAGGTCACTCTAGCCCCGTTGTCGGCGAGCCGGGCGATCGAGCCGCCGGCGCCGAAATCCGGGTCGTCGGGGTGGGCGGACACCACGAGCACGCGATCGAACTTGGGGGTCTGAGAGTTGGAGCGAGACCTGCTCCGAGGGACCGGCTTCTTCGACACTTTCTTCTTTGACACTTCTTTGAATCTAAGCGATCGGCCAAACCGGCTGTTCCATCCGCCTCTCAGCGGCGGGTTCTGGCCGGCGCTCCCAACGACGCCAGTGGGATCGCCTGCTGGATCGGTTTCCACAACCCCTCCAGCTGTTCCGGCGTCAGCTTGTTGCGCGATGCGATGACTCGCCCGCCGAACGCGGCCGTCTTCACCGCCGCCCAACCGTTGCTGCCCGACAGCCTCATCGGGACCGTCACCACCGCAGCGAGGGCAGCAGCCTCCTCCCCCGGTCGCGCGCTGCCGTCGGACAGCGCCTTCGACAGTGCGTTCGACAGGTCGTCGCTGATCTGCCAGGCCTGCGACAGGACCGCGCACTGCGTGGCGCCGAGGCGGCCGATCGCGGTCACGTAGCGAGAGACCATCGCGCCGAGGGACCTCGGGCTCGAGACCGGGATCGCTGAAGAGAACGGCGCGTAGGAGGCCGCGAACTTGATCGCGGTCAGCTGGTGCCGACGGACGAGAGCCGATACCGCGTGCCACGTCGCGACAGCCTCATCGTCGGAGCGGCCGCCAAAGAAATCGATCAGCGCCGAACCCGCGTTGACGAGCGGGGCCACTGCCTCCTCGTTCGCCTCCGGAGCGTCGGCGGCCACCCTCTCCCACTCGGATTTGCCCAGCCCGGCAAGCTTGTGGGCGAAGCCCCCGCCGTTCAGGTGCTGAAGCGGGATCGTCTCGGCGAATGGCGCGTACATCTGGTCCACCTGCTCGTGCGTGAGATGGCCGTGCGCCTCTGCGGCAAACCCGGCGCGCTCGACAGCCGCGAACGCGCGGCAGCGGGTGAAGGTGTCGAGCTCGCGGGTGCCTTCGATGGCGGCCAGGATCGAGCGGACGACTCCGGCCGGCTCGGCGTTGCCCTCCCGCGTAACGCTGGCGACGAGCTTGCGGCGATCGATGACGCGCAGCCACTGGATGGGCGTCATCTCGGTGACCGCCTTGATGAACGCCGCCACCTCTGCGCTGTTCGATCCGTACGGGGCCGGCGTTTTGACCGCGGGCGTGGCCGGCACGCGGGCTGGCCCGCGCGTCCCCTTGATCGATTTGATGGCGCCGCTGACGGCCGCACGAACTCGCTCCGCGGCGGGCGCCTCCGAGCTCGGATCGAGGGATTCGAACGGGATCGCAGCCTCGAGCGGCTGCCACAGCTCGGCGATCTGCTCCTGGGACAGCTCACCCAGCGACCCCAGGACCCGGCCGCCGTGGACGGCGGTGCGCACGGCAAACCACCCAGAGTCGCCCGGGAGGTGAGCCGGGATCACGGTCATGGCGGCCATCGCCGCCGCCTCCTCGCTCTTGACGTGGCGGTTCTTCGTCACCCCTTGCAGGAGCGCGCGCGAGGCGGTCGGGGCGATCCGCCACCGGTGGGCCAGCGCTTCGCACTGCTCTTTGGTCAAAGCTTCGATCGCCCCGATGAACCGGCGGGACCTCGGGTCGAGCACGTCGGCGCCGGATGCCGGGATGAAGGCCGCAAAGGGTGCGTAGTGGGCGACAAACTTCAGCGCCGGGAGGTGCGACCGCATGACCAGGGCGGACATCGCCTGCCAGGCCGCCACCTGCTTCTCATCGCTCTTCTTGGCCAGGGTCTCGAACAGGACCTCGCCGGCCCTGGCCATCGGCTCGGAGATCCGGGCGTCGTTGGTCCTGATGGCGCCCTGGATCGAACGCGCCGAGTCGGACGGCTCTCCGGTGCCCTCCTTTGACACCGACAAGACCAGCCGCCTCACGGCCAGCACCTGCCGCCACTGCCATGGGGTCAGCTGCGCTGCCGCGCTGATGAAGTCCTCGACCTCGGCTGTGTGGGGGCCGAAGCGCCGAGAGGCGTCGTCGTTGGCCCGTTGAATGCGTCCGAGCAGGCCTTGCGAAGCGGGCACATCCCTAATTTTGGATGCCGGAGCCTCCTTAACGCCGCCTTAAGCCTGAATCCACCGATCCCCGCGGGCATCTCCGCTACTGGGACGGCTCATCCGGGCGTTGCCGCTTGCGCTGCTGTCCTCGCGCACCTGGGTGGTGCGCTGCGGTCCGCTGCTCGCGGCGCCTGCGGCCGAGCTCGCCCCAGCGCGAATCTGTTCCGCGCGGCCGGTGGATCCAGGTTAAACCGTCTCCACCTTCAACAGGTTGGTCTGGCCGGGCCGGCCGACCGGCACCCCCGCCACCACGACGACCCGGTCTCCCGGCTTCACCAGCCCGCTCTCGAGAGCGGCTTGGGTGGCGTTGGAGAACATCTGGTCGGTGTCGCGGCCAGGGTTCACCAGCAGCGGGATCACGCCCGAGTAGAGGGCCGTGCGCCGCAGCACCCTTTCGTGCGGGCTGGCGGCGACCACCGGCACCCGCGGCCGGGCTTTGCTGCAGCGCAGGGCGGTCTTTCCCGACTCGGTGAAGGCGATGATCACCCGTGCGCCGATCTCGTCCGCGGTGGTGGCCGCCGCGTGGGCGATGGCGCTCCCCACCTCGCCAGGCTCGTGCCAAAGCTGGCGCGCGCGCTCGAAGGCGGGATGCCTCTGCGCGGAGATGCAGATCGTCGCCATGGCCCGCACCGCCTCGACCGGGTGCGCCCCGATCGACGTCTCCTGGGAGAGCATGACCGCGTCCGTGCCGTCCCAGATCGCGTTCGCGACGTCGGAAGCCTCGGCCCGCGTCGGCCGGTTGGAGGTGACCATCGACTCCAGCATCTCGGTCGCCGTGATCACCGGGACGCCCGCGCGGTTGGCGCGGTCGATCACGTCTTTCTGCACCGCGGGCAGGTCTCCAAGCTTCAGCTCCACGCCGAGGTCGCCGCGCGCCACCATGACCGCATCGGCCACCTCGAGGATCTTGCTCAGCTGCCTGATGGCCTCGAGCTTCTCGAGCTTGGCTATGACGGGTGTCCTGGATCCAAGCCCGGCCAGGTGCTCCTGGCAGGCGAGCACATCCTCCGGGCGGCGCACGAACGACAGCGCGAGATAATCGACGTCCAGCTCGACGGCGAGCTTGAGGTCTTCGATGTCCTTCTCGGTGAGCGCGGGCAGCGGCAGCGGGCGCCCGGGCACGCTCACCCCTTTCCGCTCTCCCAGCAGGCCGCCGCGAAGCACCGAGCATTCGGCGCGCCCCGGCGCGACGCCGCGGACGACGAGCTCGATGCGGCCGTCGTCGACGAGCACCCTGTCCCCCACCTCCAGGGCGTCGACGAGCTCGTGGTGGCTGACCTCGATCTGGTCTATCCCGGTCGAGGGTCCTTGGCTGTCCTGAGGATGGTGCTGCGGGACGATGACTACCCGACGGCCGCGTACGAGCCTTTGGAACGAGGACTCGAGGGCGCCGGTACGGATCTTCGGACCCTGTAGGTCGCCGAGCAGCGCGACCGGACGCCCCACGGCCGCAGCCGCCTCGCGCACCGTGTCCGCCGCGCGGCGGTGGGTGTCCGGGTCGCCATGGGAGAAGTTCAGCCTCGCTACGTCCATCCCCGCCTGGACCATTGACCGGAGCACTCCCAGCGAGGCGCTCGACGGCCCGATCGTGCAGACGATGCGGGTGCGGCGCACCGCGCTCACCTCGAGTACCTCTCGATGCGCCGCCCCATCTCTTGCTCCGCATCGATCACGCGGCGCTCGAGCTCTTCCGCGCTGATCACGGCGCCTCCCATGCCTCGGACCAGGTCGCGCTGAAATCGGTCCGAGGTCGCCACCGTGATGATGTCGTCGACCTGGCTGGCCGCATACGCGATCCGTTCGATCGCGTGATCGGCCGAATGGCCTTTGCGGGTGAACAGCACGTGCACGCCCTCGACGAGCGCCTCGGAGTTGGAGCGCGCGGCCGAATGGTGGGCGTCGAAAACGACCGTCACGTCCGCGCCGTTGATCATGCCCAGGACGGAAAGGCGGTCGATCAGCTTGTCGCGCGCAGCCTCGAGCGATGCTTCGTTCATGAGCTTCTTGAGGGGGGCCCAGGCGTGGATGACGTTGTAGCCGTCGACGACAACACGCTCCATCAGCGGAGCTGCATGTGGGCCTGGCCGTAGGAGATCAGGAACCGCGGGATCCCGCTGAGGTCGGTGAGCTGCAGGACGGCGCCAAAGAAAGCATGAGAGACGGTGGGCACGAACCACAGCACGAGGAAGACCCCGATGATCGCCATCTGCCCGAATCGCACCGCATAGTCCTGGACCGAGTACGGGAGCCACGGCCTCAGGATCCCGAACCCGTCGAGGCCCGGAATCGGCAGCAGGTTGAGCACGAGAGCGATCGCCTCGATGAAAGCGAGGAATGCGAGCGCCTCGTAAAACTCGAGCCGGCCGGGCAGCGTCGAGCTCAAGCCGGGAAGGAAGAACGGCGCGGCCACGACCAGCCCGCACAGCAAGGTGCCGGCGGGTCCCGCCACCGAGACGGCCGAATCCCAGGCCTTGCTGCGAATCACGGAGTGGTTGATGTAGACCGCGCCGCCGGGAAGGCCGATGCCCCCCAGCAGCAGGAAGATGATCGGCATCACAAGGCTCAGGAGCACGTTGGTGTAGCGCAGCGGGTTCAGCGTGAGGTAACCGGAGGCGGCCACGGCGCGATCACCGCCGAGATACGCGACCAGGGCGTGGCCGAACTCATGGATGCAAAGTGAGGTGACCCAGCCGGCGGTCACGAAAAGGATCGTCATCGGGCCGTCGAGGCCGGGCAGGATCCCGATTGCGAGGATCACGCCCGAAGCCAAGGTCGCCGCGAGAAGGCCGAAGAAGACCGGGCTCACCGTCAGCACGCCACGCAGCGAGGGGAGCGGCTTGCGGCGAAGAGCGGCGACCGCGCGCGGAGCGTCACCGGCGCGCTTTCTCTCCGGCGTGGCGCGTCCCGCCTGCGCGCGGTCTGACTCACCCGGCAGGAAGTCGGGTCGAGACCCGACCTGCAGATGCCGGCGAAGGTCGTACATGGTCACGCCGGCCTTTTGCAGCGGACCGGCCGTCGCGGGCGAATCCGAGTACAGCATCGCAAGCAGGAGGTGGATCGAGTCGACCTGGTAGTGGCCGAGCACCTGGGCTTCGCGGTTGGCGTTGACCAGCAGCTGGCGCAGCGGGAGGGTCGGGGCGGCTACGCCGTCCTCCGCCACGACGGCGACGATCGCCTTGGGGTCAAGACCCATCGCGGTGATCGCTTCCACCGCGAGGCTGCCTCGCCGCTTGAACATCGCCTGCAGCACGTCGGCCGGCGTAGCCTGCGACGCGCCACGCTGGGTTGCCGCCTCGGTCGCCTGTTCAAGGATCTCGCGCGCGTCGCGCGTGAGCGGAATGTCCGCGGCGGCGCGCTGCAGCTCCAGGGCGGCGTCAGGCATCGCCGACCAGTCTAAAGCGAGCTATTTGGATCGCTGTCGCATGACCTCGTACAGAAGGGCCGAGGCGGCTGCCGAGGCGTTGAGGCTGGCGATATGTCCGGCCACCGGCAATTTGACCCTGGCGTCGCAGCGCTCCTTGACCAGGCGATGTACTCCCTCACCCTCGCTGCCCACCACCAGGCACACGTCCTGCGTGAAGTCGAATTCCCAGGCCGGCATCTCGCCGCGCGGATCGAGCGCCACGCACCAGACGCCGGAGCGCTTGACCTCGGCGATCGCAGAAGGCATGCCTGAGACCTTCGCGATCCGCAACAGCTCCGTGGCTCCCGAGCTGGCCTTGACCGCGACGGCGGAAAGGGGCGCGCTGCGGTGCTCAGGCACGATCGCGCCGTCGCTGCCGGCCACCTCGGCGCTCCGCAGGATGGCGCCGAGGTTTTGCGGATCCATGATCGAGTCGAGGGCCACCAGCAGCGAGGGCTTGGTGTCCAGCAGCTCTTTGAGCGTCCACTCGCGCCTGGGCTTCAGCTCGGCCGCGACTCCCTGGTGGACTCCGGGCGCCAGCACATCGAGGCGCTCGGCGGGCACGACCTCGATGCGGGTCAGCTTCGCGAGCTCGTCCAGGCGCGGGTCATGACCTAGGCCCGAGGCCTGGTAAACCTTCAAAACCCTGCCGGCGCGCGCGGCCTCGAGCACGGCGTTTCGGCCGTGGATCAGGACTGTCGCAGGGGCGTTTCGGGTCGGTCTCATCAACTAAAGCCTGACGGCTATGCTCTCGGCGTGCGCGAAACTGCCGCCGTGGCCGGTTTCATGACAGAGGCCCGGTCGCTGCTCTCGGGCGGTGTGACCGACGACAGCCTGCGCGAGGTCGGGCGGTTGCTGGCGAACGCCGCGAGCGCTCCCGGGTTCGTCGAAGAGCGCGAGATGCGCGCCCTTCACGGCGGCGATTCGTCCTTCATGCTTCTGCAGACCGACCCCGACGGCCTGACCTTGATGCTGGCTCGCTTCTCGCCTCACGAGGAAACGCCCGTCCATGACCACAACTCGTGGGGCGTCGCCTGTGTCGTGAAGGGACGCGACCGATACCGGCACTGGGAGCTCGAAGACGGCGGCCGGCTCAGGCTGCTGTACGAGAAGGAGCTCGAGCCCGGATCGTTCGTGACCTGGCTCGACCCGCCGCGCGACATCCACAGCCAGCAGGGCATCGGCGACTACGCCCTGGAGCTGGTCCTGTTCGGTAAGAACATCACCACCATCCCGCGCCACTATTACGACCCCAAGACCGGAGAGGTCAGTACGGGCCTTCCCCCGTAGTCACGACGTCGCGACGCGGCGCCACCTCACTCCATCCTTCGAGTCCTCCAGCGCGATCCCGCGCCGGCGCAGCTCATCGCGGATCTCGTCCGCCCGCTGGAAGTCACGCGACCTGCGCGATTCCTCACGCTCGGCGATCAGGCGTTCGATCTCTTCTGCCAGCCCGGGCTCTTCTTCGCGGATGACGTCGAGGTGGGCATCGACCTCGTCCAGCAACCCCCTCAGCGCGGCGAGACCCTTCTGACCGGCGCGGCCCGCGTCCAGCGCGGCGTTGGCCTCGCGCGCGAGCTCGAAGACAAGCCCGACCCCCTGCGGAAGATTGAGGTCGTCGTCGAGGGCGGCGCGATAGGCGACCCTCGCATCGCCAATCCTGCGGAGCAGGTCGGGGTCGTCGACGGTCGCCGGCTCGGTTCTTTTCAGCCTGCCGGCGAGCTCACGCAAGCGGCGCACCTGCTCGGCGGCGGAATGCAGCCCCTCGACGCTGAGGCGCACCCGTGAGCGGTAGTGGGCGTTGGAGATCAGGAAGAAGCGGACCGCGACCGGGTCGTGCCCATCCCGCTCGAGGTCGCGCAGCGTGGTGAAGCCACCCGTGCTCTTCGACATCTTCTCCCCCGTCGCGTCACTCAGGTACTCGGAGTGCAGCCACGTGCGGGCGAAGGTCTGGTGGTTGGCGGCCTCAGACTGGGCGATCTCGTTCTCGTGGTGCGGGAACATCAAATCGACTCCCCCCGCATGGATGTCGAGCGTGTCGCCCAGGTAACGCTTGCTCATCGCTGAGCATTCGATGTGCCAGCCAGGACGGCCGCGGCCGAAAGGCGCATCCCACGCGGCGCCCAGCTGATCGTCCGCCGGTTGGGCTTTCTTCCAGAGGGCGAAGTCGCTCACGGATTCCTTGTCGTACTTGTCCGTGGCGACTCGGGCGCCGGCGCGCAGGCCGCCGCGATCCAGGTGCGAGAGGGCACCGTATGCGGGAAAGCTCGCGATGCGGAAGTACACGTCGCCGTCGGCGACATAGGCGTTCTGTTGCTCCAGGAGGCGGCTGATCATGGCGACCATCTCGGGGATGTGTTCCGTGGCGCGCGGATAATGCTCGGCCGGTTGGGCGCGCAGCGACGCCATGTCTTCGAAGAAGGCTGCGACGTAGGGCTTGACGTAGTCCGCGATGCTCGTGCCAGCATGCGTGGCCTGGTCGAGGATCCGATCGTCGATGTCGGTGAGGTTCATCACGTGCGACACGCGGTAGCCGGACACCTGGAGGTGGCGGCGGATGAGGTCGTAGAACAGGAAGGCGCGGAGGTTGCCGACGTGCGCGAAGTTCCATACGGTCGGACCGCACGTGTACATGCGGACATGCCCCGCCTCAAGGGGGATGAACTCCTCCTTGACCCCGGTCAGCGTGTTGTGGAGGCGAAGCGGCACTCACTAAGTGTCCGGGATTTGCGCCTACCACCTGTCCGCCCGCGGGGAAGTACCGGACCGCAGGCCGGCGAAGGGGACAGCTGTACTTCCAGCCCGGCCCGGTCTACTCGATGAGCGCGATCGCCTGGGCCGCGATGCCGTGGGCATGGCCGAGCGCGCCCAACCCTTCGGGCGACGTCGCCTTCACGTTGACGTGGCCGAGGTTGAGCTTCATCGCCGTCGACAGCTTCTGCGCCATCTCGTGAAGGTGCGGTCCAAGCCGCGGCTCCTGGGCGATCACGGTGGTGTCGACGTTGAGGATCCGGTACCCGGTCGCGCGCACCGTCTCTGCCGTGCTGACCAGAAGGTCGAGGCTCGAGGCATCTTTGAACCTCGAGTCGCCGGCCGGAAACAGCCTTCCGATGTCACCGAGGCCCGCTGCTCCGAGCAGCGCATCGATCACCGCGTGGGTGAGAACGTCTGCATCCGAGTGCCCGTCGAGCCCGGTCGGATGCTCGAGGCGGACGCCGCCGATGATCAGCGCCCGGCCGGGCGCTAGCGGATGGACGTCGTATCCGATCCCGACCCTCACCGGGCGGCTGCTTCCTGCTCCCGGATGAGCGCCTCCACCACTTCGAAGTCCTCGGGCGTCGTCAGCTTGATGTTGGCAGGCTCACCCTCCACCACCGTCACCGCGTGACCCGTCGCGGCGACCAGCTGCGCGTCGTCGTCTCCCACCAGTCCCGCGTCCGCCGCCTCGCGATGGGCGCGCGCGAGCAGCTCATACGAAAACGCCTGCGGTGTCTGGGCGAGCACGATTCGGGATCGGTCGAGGCTCTCCACGAGCCGGTTGCCCTCGACTCGCTTCACCGCATCGCGGGGCGCGAGGGCGGGGAACGCCGCCCCGGACTCCATCGCCGCCGCCAGCACGCGCCGAACCAGCGTCGCGGTGGCCAGCGGCCGTGCGGCGTCGTGGACCAGCACGAAATCGCAGTCACCCAGCGCTGCCAGCCCGGCCCGCACGGACGCCTGCCTGCTTTCCCCTCCCGCCTTCACGACGACCGGCTTGCGGGGACGCATCGCCTCGACCTCGCGCTCCGCGTTCACGAGCCGGCTGGGCGGCCCGACCACGACGATCCTATCGACCTCGTCGAGCGCGAGGAACAGCTCGAGCACCCGCGCCAGCGTCGTGCGCCCGTTGAGGCGCACGAGAGCCTTGCTGCCGCGGCCAAGCCGCGAGCCGGAGCCGGCGGCGGCGACGATCGCCCCGACCGTCACGCGGTCTCCTCGCGCTTGGGACGGTTGTTGCCGCGGCGCACGTCCATGCCGGCAGGCTCGGCGAAGATCATCCGGCCGGCCGACGTCTGGATCACCGAGGTGACGACCGCAGTAATGGTCTGGTTCAGCATGCGGCGCCCGTTCTGGACGACGACCATCGTGCCATCGTCCAGGCTGCCGACGCCCTGCCCGGGCTCCTTGCCCTCGCGCGCGACCGTGACGATGATCTCCTCGCCCGGTATCGCCACCGGGCGCATCGCCTGCGCGAGCTCGTTGAGGTTCAAGACGACCACGCCTTCCAGCCTCGCGATGCGGTTGAGGTTGAAGTCGTTGGTCATGATCGCCCAGTGCTTGCGCTTGGCCATCTTGACGAGATGAGCGTCGATCTCCGTCCCTGGCGGTGCGTCGTCTTCGGTGACCTGGAGCCTGATCGACGGATCCTTCTGCATGTCGGTCAGGACATCGAGTCCGCGCCGGCCGCGCCGCCGTCGGGTGGCGTCGGCAGAGTCCGCCACCATCTGAAGCTCGCGCAGGACCGAGCTCAGGATGACCAGGGGCATGTCGACGAACCCGGTCTTGGCGATATCCAGGATCCGTCCGTCGATGATCACCGACGTATCCAGGAGGACGGCCGGGATCCGGTTGGCATTCTCGTCACGAGAACCCCCGAAGAACAGTGACGTCAGCTCTGCCCGGCGTGTAAGGCCGACGGAGGCTCCTTGTGCGGCGAGGAGCAGGGCGAGCACAGCCGACAGCGCGTAGCCGTACGGGGTCACCAGGTCGCGGACGAAGACGCCGATGAGCACCGCGATGACGAGGCCGATCACCATGCCCAGGAGCCCGCTCAAAAGGTCGGGCAACGGAGTGCTCGTCAGCCGGAAGTTGAATCGCCGCCATCCTCCCAGCACGTACGGCGTGCCGAGATAGGCGAAGATCAAACCTTCCAGCGTGGTCAGCCCGATGATGATGTATCCGGGGCGGGTCGTCCCAATTCCTCGGACCATGAAATAACCGAGCGCGAAACCACCGATCACTCCGAGCCCCCCGCCGATCCATCGGGCGAGATACTCGGAACGCTTCACGGATTACCTCCTCAAGAGACCGTTAAACCGGCCTCCTTGATGAATGCGCCGGACCTCATAGGTGAAGGAAATGCGGCGGAGACGGCCTCCGCCACCGTCCGGACCTCGACCACGTCGAGGCCGGATGGCCGACCGGCTTTGGCGCCGGCCGGAATCAAAGCGCGCGTGAGGCCGTGCCTGGCCGCCTCCTGGAGGCGGCGCTCGAGCTGGCCCACGCGACGCACCTCGCCCGCCAAACCCAGCTCACCGATCACAACCAGGCCGTCCGGCAGGGGCCTGTTGTTCTGGTTGCTGACGATCGACAGGGCAAGACCTAAATCGGCGGCTGGTTCCGTGACCCGGATCCCACCCGCCACGTTGACGAAGATGTCCGATTTTCCGAATTTGTGCTCAAGGCGCTTCTCGAGCACGGCCAGGATCATGTGCAGCCGGTTGATGTCGATGCCGTTGGCGATCCGGCGGACCATGGCGTTGTCGGTCTGGTTGACCAGGCTCTGGATCTCGACCAGGAGCGGGCGCGTGCCCTCCAGGGCTGCGACCACCGCGGTGCCCGGGGCGGCCAGCGGCGCCTCCCCCAGCAAAGCGGCCGACGGGTCGGTCACCTGTTCCAGCCCCGCCTCGCCCATGGCGAAGACCCCGATCTCCTCGGCCGAGCCGAACCGGTTCTTCATGGCACGCAGGATGCGGAGCTCCTGGCGGCGGTCGCCTTCGAGGTACAGCACCGCGTCAACGATATGCTCAAGGACCCTCGGCCCGGCTATCGAACCCTCTTTTGTCACGTGCCCGATCAGGAAGATCGGAACCCCCGTCTCCTTGGCCAGCCGCATGAGGCGCCCCGCCGACTCCCGGACCTGGGTCACGCTGCCGGCGCTGCCTTCGAAGCCCGCGTCGGTGACCGTCTGGATGGAATCGACAATCGCCAGCCGGGGCTTCACTGAGCCGATGGCCTCGCAGATCGCGTCGAGATCGTTTTCGGCCAGCAGCAGGATCCCGCTCCCCAGGGCTCCCAACCGCTCCGCCCGCATCCGGATCTGCTGGGCCGACTCCTCGCCCGAGACGTAGAGCACCTGGCCCCCGGAGCGACCCGCGACCTGCGCCGCGGCGTGCATGAGCAGGGTGGATTTGCCGACGCCCGGCTCGCCGCCGATCAGGACCAGGCTGCCGGCGACGATCCCGCCCCCGAGCACGCGGTTCAGCTCGTCCCAAGCGAGCGCGATCCTGGGGGCGGATTCCGCGGAGACCTCGCCGATCGGGACGGGCCTCACGCCCTGGGATGGACGGGTCGCTTCACGGCCCGGGGCAGCCTTGCGCACCTGGAACTCCTGCAGCGTGTTCCACGCGCGGCAGTGCGGGCACTGGCCGGCCCAGCGGAGGCTTTCGCCGCCGCATTCGGTGCACACGAACGTGATCGTCGACTTGGGCATGGGGCTGATTACTCTCCCACCCATGATGGAGTTTTACAAGTAGGCCCGTAGCCTTTTACAGGATCGCGACGTTTCGTATAACAAGCGTAGGGACGCCGACCTGACTACCCCCAGGGCGGCGTCCCATTCATAGATAAACTCGCGGGCGTGGACGCCGCCATCTCGGTCGAGAACATCAACCAGGCGGCAGGCCTGATCGACCCAGTCTTCCGCGACTCGCCCCAGTTCGTCTGCGAACCGATCAGCGAGCGGCTCGACGTCGAGACGCTGCTGAAGGTGGAGTTCGTGAACCCGATCCGCTCATTCAAAGGACGCGGCGCGGACTATCTCGTGCAGCGCCTCGGCGAGGACGCCGCCGGCGGCCTCGTATGCGCCTCGGCGGGGAATTTCGGCCAGGGCATGGCGTACGCCTGCCGCAAGGCGGGACGAAAGATCACGGTCTTCGCGTCGCGGGCGGCGAACTCATTGAAGATCGAGCGCATGCGCGCGTTGGGGGCCGAGGTCGTACTCGAGGGCGAGGACTTCGACGCCGCCAAGGATGCTGCGAAACATCGCGCATCGGTTTCGGGGGCGCGGTACATCGAGGACGGCCTGCTCGGGCCGATCTCGGAAGGCGCCGGCACGATCGCGGTCGAGCTTGGCCGGCTGGAGAACCCGCTGGACGCCATCTTCGTACCCCTCGGCAACGGCGCCCTGGTCAACGGGATCGGCGCCTGGCTCAAACACGCGTCGGCGCGCACCAGGGTGATTGCGGTCTGCTCGTCGGAGGCGCCCGCCATGGAGAGGTCGTGGCGCGAGGGCCGTCCCATCTCGGCGCCCGCCGGAACCATCGCCGACGGCATCGCAGTCCGCGTGCCGGTGGCGGAGGCGCTCGAGATAATGCGACAGACGGTGGACGAGGTGATGCTGGTTTCGGACGCCGAGATCCTCGAGACCATGCGCATGCTCTTCTCGCTGGCCGGGCTCGCGGTCGAGCCGGCCGGCGCCGCCGGGATGGCCGCGATCGCACAGCGGAGGGGCGAGTGGGCAGGCAGGCGCGTGGCCACTCCGCTTTGCGGCAGCAACCTCACCGCCGAGCAGCTTCACGATTGGCTCTGAGCAGGCCGCCCGGGCTACTGGCGCTCGAGGTCTGCCAGGTGGTCGAGCGCAGCCAGGGGCCCGTTCTCCGCGAACACGTCCGGCACGGCGGAGCGCAAGCTCGGCTGCACCTGGTGGGCAAGTTCGGCGCGGACCTGAAGGCTCAGCTGCGGACGGCGCCGCGCATACGAGGTCACGAACCGGCGCAGGTCGGGGTCGAGGCGGCGAAGGGTCAGCTCGGCCGAGCTGACCGGCGCGTAGACCGGCGCGGGCGCAGCACCGACCGGCAGCGGTTCGCCGGGCCCGCTCGCGGCCGCCGGCACGGGCTTTCCCCGGGGGAGCTGCCAGAGCCCCACGCGGTCCGAGTCTTTGACCACGACCGTGCCGGCCGCCAGGTCGCCGAGCCGCTTCCCCCTGCCGTTGGCGAAGAGGACGACGAGGCCGATCCCGTATGCGTAAGGCAGGAAATCGACGATCCGCACGATGTTGCGAATCCCCGCCTGCATGAACGTCAGCGGCTCGCCACGGTCGCCCACCACGCGAAGCCGGAGCACCTTCTTGCCGATGGTCTGTCCCGACCACAGTGATTCGCTGACCCAGAAGTAGCCGAAGACCACCACAAAGCTGCCGATCACTGCGATCAGGGTGGCGATCGTGTCCGCACTCGCCAGCTCGGCCGCCAGGGCCACGAAGTAGACCGCGATCAGGATGCCCCCGACGATCAAGAGGTCCACGAGCTGGGCGATGGCGCGTGTCCCGAGCCCCGCCACCTGGTAGTCGAAGGAGACCCGTTCCGGGGTGGCGACGACCAGGTCGCTGTCGGGCAGCGGCTGGTGCATAGGCTATTTTGCTTCCGTGAGGGCCGAGGACTTCGTGGCCCTGCGCCGCGACGACTGGAACCGGCTCGAGGACCTGCTCGCCCGCGCCGGGGGCGGCGACCTGAACCGCCTGGCCCCGGCGCAGGTCCTGACGATGGCCGAGCTGTACCGGCGCGCCACCGCGGACCTTGCCCGGGCTCAGCGTGATTGGCCGGGCGAGCCGGTCCACCGCTACCTCAACGGGGTGGTGGCCCGCGGCCACGGGATCGTCTACCGGCGCGGCGGAGACAGCTGGGGCCGGATCCGGCAGTTCTACGTGGAGACATTGCCCAGCACGTACCGCGGCGCGTGGCGGTACCTGCTCGCGGCCGCGGCGCTCATGTTCGTACCCGCGCTCATCAGCTATTTCGTCGTCCTGGCCAACCCGGACGCCGCATATGCGATCGCGCCCCCCCAGCTCATCGATTCGGTCCACCACCACCAGCTGTGGACTGACATCCCCTCGGCCGAGCGCGTCGCGCTGGCGGGCTTGATCATGACCAACAACATCTGGGTGTCGATGCTCGCGTTCGGGTTCGGCGTCCTTTTTGGATTGCCCGTGATCTACGTGCTGATCTCCAACGGAATCAGCCTCGGTGGCCTCTTCGGGCTGACCCAGGCGTACGGCCTGAGCGGCGGCCTCTTCGATTTCATCATCGGCCATGGCGTGCTCGAGCTGTCGATCGTGGTGGCCCAGGGAGCCGGCGGGCTGCTCATGGGATGGGCGCTCTTGTCTCCGGGCAATCGCAAGCGCTCGGACGCCCTGGTCATCGCGGCGCAGCGAGCTTTCATCCTCCTGCTCGGGCTGGCGCCGCTGCTGGTGGTGGCCGGCACGATCGAAGGCAACATTTCGCCGTCGGGGGCTCCGTTCGCGGTCAAGCTGGCGATCGGCTTGACCACCGGGCTGCTCCTGTACTCCTACCTCCTGCTCAGCGGCCGACAAGGAGCGGGCGGGTCACAGGAGCGCGCGCTCCTTCAGCTCGAGATAGCGCTCGACCAGGGCCGGCGAGAGGCTGCCGGCGACCACGTCCAGCCCTAACACCCCTCCCCGGCGCAATAGCTCGAAGCTCTCGCGCCGGCTGGCGATGAACTGCTCGGCGGCCGCCCATTCGTAGGCCCGCGACGACGTAGTGATGGCCGCGTCCCGCGCGCTGATCACCGCGGGGTCTGACATCGCGACCACCAGCACCAGGTGCCGACCGGCAAGCCGGAGGCAATGAGCCATCAGCTCTTTGGACGCCTCGGGATCCTGCAAGTCGGTGAGCAACACGATCATCGACCGCCGGCCCACGCGGAGGGCGAGGTGCGTCATCGCGTGGCCGAAATCAGGCTCGATGTACTGCGCCCTGACGTTGTAGAGAGTCTCGGTCAGCCGTCGCAGCTGGGCGCTTCCGCGCTCGGGCTTGACGAAAGCGGTGATGCGATCGTCGAACGTCATCAGGCCCACGCGATCTCCGTAAGCCTGCGCCACCCAGGCCAGCATGAGCGCCGCGTTGACCGCGTGATCGAGCTTGTCGAGGTGGCCGGCCGGCGCGGTCATCAGGCGCCCGCAGTCGAGCGCGATCATCACCTGCTGGCCACGCTCGGCTTCGACCTCCACGACCACCGGGTGGTCCCGGCGCGCAGTCGCGGTCCAGCTCACGCGTCTGAAATCGTCGCCACGTACGTAGTCCCGCAGCCCGGCGAACGCAGTCGATGCGCCTGGCGGCCGGGCGCGGCGCATGCCGGCCATGGCGCGCAGCCCGCGCCGCAGCGTCAGCTGGACGCGCCTGATGGCGACCACGTTGGGAAACACCGCGACCTCGTGCGCCGAAGACACTCGCACCTGGCGCCGCCACCAACCATCGTCGCGAGCGACCTGCAGGTCGACCGGGCCGAAGCGGTACGCGCCGCGCCTGGGCGACGACGTGTGGTAGCTCAAACGCAGCCGGCCGTCGCGGTCGAAACGCCCTGAGAGCACGCGCGGTTCTGGGTTCAGCTCGGCGGGCGCATGGTCGGCGACCTTAGCCTGCAATCCGGCCGCGGCCGGGTTGTCGACCACGAGCGTGACCTCCTCCCTCTCGCCCAGCGAGAAGGGCTCCGGCATCTTGCGCCGGACGGTGTAACCAGAACGCCCGGGCAGGAGCGCGAGGTCGCGCGCCGCGACCACGACCAGGCCGGCGTTGTAGACCACCGCGACCAGGCCAAGCACAGGGGAGACCACCGAAAGGGCGATCAGTCCGGCGCCGATCGCGATCGCCCATAAGAGGCGTGGCTGCGGCGCGAGCCCTCGTATCACGGTCTCAGCGCGGAGGGACGACCCGGCTCGCCACCGCTTCGAGCACGCTGTCGGGCGTCTGCCCGGCGACCTCGGCTTCGGGCCGCAGGATGAGACGGTGGCGGAACGCGGGGGCCAGCAGGGCCTTGACGTGGTCGGGCGTCACGAAGTCCTGGCCGTCGAAGGCGGCGTACGCCCGCGCCGCCAGCATCAGCAGGACCTCAGCTCGTGTGCTCGCGCCCAGCGCGATCTCGGGCGCCGTCCTCGTGGCGGTGGCCAGATCGACCACGTAGCGCCTGATCTTCTCGTCGAGGACGACCCTGGCGACCTGCGCCCGGCAGGCGGCGATGTCCTGCGGCCCGAGCACCGGCTCGACCCCGGCCTTGACCGGGTCGCGCAGCTCGATTCCCGACTCCCAGCGGCGCAGCACCTCCATCTCGTCTGCGGGCGCCGGGTAGTCGAGCCGGACCTTGAACAGGAAGCGGTCCTGCTGCGCCTCGGGCAGCGGATACGTGCCCTCGTACTCGACCGGGTTCTGCGTCGCCAGCACGAAGAAGGGGTCGGGCAGCGCCAGCTGCTCGCCTTCCAGGGTCACACCGTGCTCCTCCATCGCCTCCAGAAGCGCCGATTGCACCTTCGCAGGGGCGCGGTTGATCTCGTCGGCGAGCAGCACGTTGGTGAAGATCGGCCCGCGGCGCAGGGCGAAACTGCGGCTGGCCAGGTCGTACACGGACGTGCCCACGATGTCGGCGGGCATCAGGTCGGGCGTGAACTGGATGCGCCCGTAGTCGAGCGCCAGGGCCCGAGCGATCGACTTGGCGAGCAGCGTCTTGCCCGTGCCCGGGACGCCCTCCAGCAAGACGTGTCCCTGGGCGACCAGGGCGATCGCGCACAGGCGGATCGCATGCTCCTGCCCGACCACCGCCTTGCCGAGCTGCTCCTGGAAGCGGGCGTAGAAATCCGGCGCCGACGCAGGCGTGCCGGCCATCAGGCGTCGCCTTTCGATGGCGCGCGAGGCCCGGTTCCGGGGCCCGGGTGCGCGATTCCATGCAGCCGCTGGGCTGCGCTCAGGAGCTCGGCTTCGGTCGCCGACGAGCTGTGAAGGGTGTTCTCTGCGGCGGCCAGCTCGGCCGCCAGCTCGGGAGCGCGCACCCACAGAGCATTCCAGAAGCGTTCGCGTGGCTGCAGCGGAAGGCCGGTCCTCGATGCGACGGCGCGTTCAGTCGCCGAGGCGAGAAGACCCAGCGTGACCGCCCGCGCGCTCGACCTTCGCAGCAGACGGCCCACCGCCACCGACCATTCGGCGTCGGAGCGGCCGGGATCCGCCGGGCGCGGGATCAGCGGGCCGAAGTTGCGTCCGCGCAGGACCAGTCCCACGAAGACGGCCACCAGGAGCCACAGCATCGCCGCCCCCCATGGTGTTGTGACCCAGGCCTGCGGAGCGAAGTCGCTGAGGACGACGCCGTGGTGGTACTCGTCGAACGTGACCGGGGCGCCGGGGCTCGTGGAGCCCAACAGATCGGCCAGGAGGCGCCCGTTGTCCTGCTTCTCCAGGTATCCGTTGCAGAGGACGAGCGGATCCGTGAGCACGATCACGGTTCCGGACGCGACCGGCTGCTCGTACGCCGTGGCGAGACCCTGCGAGGTCCGCAGGATGGGCACCTGCTCGGCGCTGGGGTCGAGCGGGTCGAGTGTTCCGCCACCGGCCACCTGGCCGACCCCGGCGACCGTCGGGTTGGCGATCTGGTTTCCCGTCGTCACGAATCCGCCCAGGCGCACCACCCCCAGCTCCCGGTCGAGCTCGGGGTCACCCTGCTCCGAGGCGTAAACCAGCGTGCCGCCGGAGCGGACCCACTGCAGGGTGCGTTGCGCTTCGCCCGACGTGTAAGGGCTGGTCGGGGTGAAAACGAACATCAATCCACGCGACCCGGGAAGCTCGAAGGTGCCGGCCACCTGGTCGGTCGGATGACCCATCGCCTGGGCGAAGAGGCGAGCAGCCGAGGTCCCGTTCGCGGCGTCGCTGCTCGAGCTGTGGTCGGGGGAATCCTGCTGCGGCTGTCCGTAGTAAGCGACCGCGGCCACGATCACGGCGGCCAGCCCCGCGAGCACCCAGCCCCGCGCGCCCCTCATGCCGCCGCCTCCTGCGGACTTCGAAATGGCGCCGCCACCGCCTCGGCCAGGCGGTAGGTCGTCTCGTCGACCTCACGCCCGCCGTAGATCGCGGCCTCGAAAGGAACCAGGAGCGGGCGCAGGCCGGCCGCGTCGGGGGCGCGCTGAAAGATCTCGCGCACGGTGAGCGGGCTGCCCTCCCAGGTCCGCTCCCCCGCGAGGGTGGCGGCGACTCCGGCGCAGAGGGCCCGGATCGCGCTCACCCGATCGCCTGCTGCGGACAGGCGGTCGGCCTCGGCGAAGTAGTCGGCAGGCGGCCTCGGCCCTGACGCTCGCATCGGGCCGACCTCCTGGCCGAACCTTCCGCGGGTGGAGAGGAAGACCACGACTGCGACCGCGATCAGCGTGGCGGCGCCGGCCAGGTAGTAGATGACGCCCGGCACCTCGCCGCCCGCCCCGCCGGTGAGGAACCGAAGCAGGTCGGCGACCCTGTCCCGGATCCACTGGGCCAATCGCTCCAGGAGGCTGGGCGGCCGGTGGAGCGCGTCATACCTGCTCATCGACATCACGTCATGGAGTCGCTGGCGCGCCAGCGCCGGGTCGGCTGTGTCGGCCGGCTGGTTCAGCGCTGCGAGCAGGGCGGCGAGCCGTTCCGTGGCGTCCTGGTAATCGGGCGGCCGCCGCTGCAGGTCGCCGAGGATCTCCTGCTGGCTCTGGCCGCTGGCGGCCTCGAGGATGGAGGCGGCGCGCACGGCCGGCGCGATGTCGGCCGGCGCCGCGTTCTTGGCCAGGTCGTACGCCTCCTGGACCGCCGCTTGATAAGGCGGCGGTGGCGGCGGGCCGGCGAGCGCGGGCCCCGAGGCGAGCGGGATGAGCGCGAAAGCCACGGCGGCCGCGCCGAGGATGTGGATGGCGATCCTGGTGTTCTTCACAGGCTCGGCAGCGGAGATGTGACCCGCTGTGCAAGCTGGAAGAGATCGAGACCCTCGCGCCGCACGCGCAGGTCGAAGTAGACGAGCACGATCGCGATCTGGAGGACCGGGTTGACCAGCGAGTCGATGATCACCTGCGTGGCGCCAGCGATCCCCAGCACCAGAGCTGACGGAGCGACGATCAACAGCAGGTACTGGGCCAGCGCGATGAACGCGTTCAGGGCCAGGCGCGCGACGTACTGGACTATGAAGAGCAGAAAGACCATGAGGAACGTTCGCCACCAGCGCCCCTCGACCAGCCTCCAGCTGCGGCCCATGGCCTGGATCAGGCCGACGTCCTCGACGAACATAACGGGCACGACCAAAAGCCACCCGACCCAGATCCAGACCCACAAAGGGATCAAACAGAATGCGAACGCCATGAGTCCGATCAACAGGAAATAGCCGAGCAGCGGAAAGTATCGACGCATGACCGCGGAGACGATTCCGCCGGCCGAAACGGGACGGCCCTGCGCGGCTTCGCATGCCGCAAAGATCACGGCGCCGTAGAACAAGGGGATGAGCGCGATGTTGACGAGCACCCCCACTGCCAGGGCCGGGAGAGTGCTCGCGAGGACGCCGAAGTTGGGGGCAACTCCTGTGGTGCTCTGCTGGAGGATGTTTCCGAAAAGCGAGTACCCGTACCCCAAAAGAGCGGACGACGGGATGGACACGATCACCGAGATCCCGGCGAACAAGACGAAATTGCGGCGGTACATCCGGAAGGTCTCGTCAAGCAGGTCGCCGACTTCGAGTGGGCGAAGGCGAAGCGGTGCCGGGGCGTTCACCTCTCCTCCATTCTCAGCTTTCTGTCGCCATCTCCGGCGCTGTGCGTTTCCTGTACAGGAGGAATCAGCTGGACGAAGCTGCCGAGATGGGCTACGACGAGGTCCGCGTCCTTTTGGTCGAGGACGACCCGTCGGTCGCCCAGATGTACAGGTTGAAGCTAGAGCTCGACGGCTACCGGGTGGATGTCGCGCCCGATGGCGAGATCGCGCTGGACATGGCCCGCCGAGCGATGCCGGACATCGTGTTCCTCGACATCCGGCTCCCGAGGCTGGACGGTCTTGGCGTCCTGGAAGCGCTGCGGGCCGACCCGGCCACGGAGCCGGTGCCGGTGGTGATCCTGTCCAACTTCAGCGAGCGCGAGCTGGTCGAACGCGGCGCGAAGCTCGGCGCGCTCGACCACCTGATCAAGAGCCAGACGACGCCGGCACGGCTGGTCGGCGGAATGGAGCGCTGGCTCAAGCCCTAGCCCGCGGCACCCAAGATCCCGGGTCGCCGGGGCCTCCCCTCCCCCGAGCCCCAACCAGCACGACCCTTTCGCGGCCGAGCGTAACGCGGGCGCGAAGGCGCGCCAACCCAGGTTGTTAAGACGGCCCCTGCGGTTACGGCTTGGCCGGAGCCCCCGAGCTCGCCGGTTCCTTGTGCTTGTGCCGCACCGGCGTGAACTTCAGGGCATCCTCGCCGTCGACGTCGATCTGCACCGTGTCGCCACGGGAGATCTTGCCGCGCAGGAGGTGCTCGGAGAGCTGGTCTTCGATCCGGTTCGTGATCACCCGCCGCAACGGACGCGCCCCATACACCCGGTCATAGCCCTCCTTGGCGAGAAGGTCCTTGGCCGCGTCGGTGACCTCGATGGTGATCTGCTGCTCCGACAGGTGCTTGCCCAGCCGCACGAGCTGCAGGTCCACGATCTGGCGGATCTGCTGCGTGGTCAGGCTCTTGAACACGACCACGGCGTCGACTCGGTTCAGGAACTCCGGGCGGAACATTCGCTTGAGCTCCTCGTCGATCTTCTCTTTCGTGTTCTTGTGGCGCCGCTCCACCTCTTCCGCCTCGTCGACGACGGCCGGTTGGAACCCGAGGGTGGTCCCGGCCTGGTTAACGTCACGGATGCCGAGGTTCGAGGTCATGATGATCACGGTGTTCGCGAAGTTGACCACCTTGCCCTTGGCGTCGCTGAGCCGCCCGTCCTCGAGGATCTGCAGCAGCATGTTGAACACCTCGGGGTGCGCCTTCTCGATCTCGTCGAAGAGGATCACCGAGTAAGGCCTGCGCCGAACCGCCTCGGTCAGCTGCCCGCCCTCGTCGTAGCCGACATAGCCAGGAGGCGAGCCGACGAGCCGAGCGGTCGTGTGCCTCTCCATGAACTCCGACATGTCGAGCTTGATGAGCGCGTCCTCCGAGTCGAACATGTACTCAGCGAGCGCGCGGGCGAGCTCGGTCTTTCCGATCCCGGTCGGGCCGAGAAAGATGAAAGAGCCGATGGGCCGCCGCGGATCCTTCAGCCCGGCGCGCGCGCGGCGCACCGCTTGCGACACGGTGACGATGGCCTCGTCCTGGCCGACCATCCGATTGTGCAGCTCCTCTTCCATGCGCAGAAGCCGCGAAGTCTCCTCTTCCACCAACCGTGACACCGGGACGCCAGTCCAGGCGGCGACGATCTGCGCGATGTCTTCCTCGCCGACCTCAGGCACAGTTTCGCCGAGCTTGTCGCGCCACGCGGCTTCCTTGAGCGCCAGCTTGTCCTGCAGCTTCTTGACCTTGTCGCGGACGCTGGCCGCCGCCTCGAAGTCTTGCTTGTTGACCGACTCGTCCTGGTCGATGCGGTGCTTCTTGATCTCCTTCTGCAGCTCCTTGAGATCGTCAGGCGTCGTCGTGAGCTTCATGCGGACGCGGGCTGACGCCTCGTCGATGAGGTCGATCGCCTTGTCCGGCAGCGCGCGGTCGCTCACGTAGCGGTCGCTCAGGGTGACCGCAGCCTGCACGGCGGAATCCGTGATCGTCACGCGGTGATGCTTCTCGTAAAGCGATTTGACACCGTTGAGGATGTCGACGGTCTCTGTCAGGGAAGGCTGGTCCACGAAGACCGGCTGGAAACGCCTCTCGAGCGCGGCGTCCTTCTCGATGTATTTGCGGTACTCGTTCAACGTGGTCGCGCCGATGCACTGGATCTCGCCGCGCGCGAGCGCGGGCTTCAGGATGTTGGCGGCGTCGATGGCGCCCTCCGCGGCGCCGGCGCCCACCAGCGTGTGGAGCTCGTCGATGAACAGGACAACCTCGCGGCTGGATCGGATCTCGTCGAGGATCTTCTTCAAGCGCTCCTCGAACTCACCTCTGTACTTCGTTCCCGCGACCAGGGCGCCCATGTCCAGCGTCAGCACGCGTTTGTGCTGCAGCGATTCAGGCACGTTGCCCAGGTTGATCTGCTGCGCCAGGCCTTCGGCGATGGCGGTCTTGCCGACGCCAGGCTCGCCGATCAGGGCCGGGTTGTTCTTGGTGCGCCGGCTGAGGATCTGGATGACGCGCTCGATCTCCATCTCGCGGCCGATCACCGGGTCGAGCTGGTTGCGCCTCGCAAGGTCGGTGAGGTCGCGACCGAACTGGTCCAGCAGCGGCGTCTTGGACGGCTTCTTGGGTGCGGGCTCAGCCTCGGTCTCGGCGCTCGAGTCGTGCAGCAGACGCTCGATCTCCGAGCGGACCTTCTCGAGCGTCGCGCCGAGGTCTTCGAGGACGTGGGCGGCAATGCCCTCGCCTTCGATCAGCAGTCCAAGGAGAAGGTGCTCGGTACCGACGTAGTTGTGTCCCATGCGCCGCGCCTCTTCGAAGGAGATCTCGATGACCTTCTTGACGCGCGAGGTCGGGATGATCTGCTGGATGATGATCCGCTCGTTGCGGCCAAGGACCGACTCGATCGTCTGGCGAACCTTGCCGATCTCCACGCCCAGGTTGTTGAGGACCTTGGCGGCCAGGCCTTCACCTTCGCGGAGCAGACCGAGGAGCAGGTGCTCTGTGCCGATATAGCTGTGGTGCGATCGTTCTGCTTCTTCCTGAGCCAGCGTCAGGACTTTCTTGGCGCGTTCAGTGAATCTTTCAAACGGATACAAAATCCTGTTCCTCCTGGAATACCGGGCTAGGTGGGGCCAGCACCTCCTCAAACAATGCTCTGGTACCCGAAAGTACCTCCGCGCCTAATATAGCGCCCAACTCTACGACCGGATTTCAACTTAGTCGGAGGCCGATGAGGCACCTACTTGAACGCCTCGGCGGCTTCCTCCCGGCGGCGGCGGCCCTGGCTCTGCCGACACTCTTTATACCCACTGCGGTCGATTCATTCATCCTGCCTCGTGCGGCGGTCGTGGTCGGGGGGTCCTGCGTCTACCTCGGAGTCGCTCTTTTGACCCCCATGCGCATCAGCCTGGGCCGGATGCGCTGGCCGCTCGTCGCGGCCTGCGGGGCAGCGGTCCTTGCCTTCGTGTTCTCGGTCTCGCCCGCCCTCAGCTTCGCAGGGTCCTACACGCGTTATGAGTCTTTACCTGTCCGGCTCGGCTACCTCGGCCTGTTCGCCGGGGCGGCCTGGCTCTTGCGCACGCACAAGTCACGCGAACTCCTGGTGACCGCATTTGTCTTCGGTACTGCGGTGGCCAGCCTCGAAGCCGTGCAGCAGTGGGCGGCCCAGGTCCCCTACCGGCCGGACGGCAACCTGGGCAACGCCAACGTCCTCGCCGCCCTGATCGCGATGGGGGTGCCGCTGGCCATCTGGAGAGCGCTGCGCTGGGACCGCTTCACGGTGGCCTGGTGGGGCGGCGCCACGAGCATGGTCGGCGGCCTCCTGGTCACGACCTCGAGAAGTGGGGTCCTGGGGACCCTGGCCGCCTGCCTCGCTTTGGCCGTGTTCGCATCACGGGGCAGGCTCGCCGCGGGCGCGGCCGTGGCCTCCGTCGCAGTGGTCGGCGCCGGGATCCTGGCCATTGTCCTGTCCCCGCTGAACGCGCTCAACAACGACCCCGCCGCGCTGCGGCTGCACCTGTGGCAGGACGGGCTTCGCATGTTCGCGGCCCGTCCACTGACCGGCTGGGGCGAAGATGCGACGGGCCTGGTCTTCGGGCACTTCCTCAGCCGTGACTACGCGTCCCTGGTGACCTTCGACCGCGTCCACTCCGGGCTCCTCGACCTGGCCGCCACGCAGGGCGTGGCCGGCCTGGCGGCTCTCGGGTGGGTGGTGGCGCTTCTCTTCATCGGCGTCTGGCGTCACCGGGATGCGCCCGGGGTGGGGCCGCTGGGTGCGGCCTGCGTGGGCTACTCGGTATGGGTCCTGTTCAACTTCGACTGGGCGCCGGCGACCGGGGCGTTCTGGCTGCTGGCAGGCACGGCCTGGTCGGCCATCCGCGCCGCGGAGGGCGCCGCCGCCGTCGAGGCTGCGCCACCCGACTCGGCGGTGCTTCCCTGGTGGCGCTCGGGACTGGCCGTGGCGCTCGGGCTCGCCGCTGTGTCGCTGGCGGTCATGCCTGTCCTGGCCGACATCTGGTACTACCAGAACCGCGCGGACCTGTCGGTCCGCATCGATCCACTTCAGGCCCGCTACCACTGGTCCCTCGGCGAAGCGCTGGTCGCGCAGGGCAACCGGTCGTCGGGCGCAGCGGAGATGCAGCGCGCGGCCGACTTCGGGGAAACCGAGCCGAGCCTCTACGTCGAGCTCGGGGACATGCAGCTGCAGCTCGGCCGCACATCACAGGCTGAAGACGCCTACCGGCGGGCGCTGGCGATCGATCCCTTCTACACCCCGGCGGCCCAACGCCTGGCCACCCTGGGAGCCTGAGACTGCCGCGGCGGTGAGGCTAGGCCTCGTCCTCCAGGTCGGGGTACTCGTCAGCTCGCTGGTCCGACCTCGAAGGCGCCATGTTGGCCGGGGGAGCGGAAAGCTGCTTCAGGCTGAGTGAGATGCGCCGGCGCGCGGTGTCGATGCCGATCACCTTCACCTGCAAGTCCTCGCCGACCTTGAGCACGTCTTCGGTCCGCTCGACGTGGTCCCACGACAGCTCCGAGATGTGGAGCAGACCCTCGATGCCCTGCATGATCTGGAGGAAGGCACCGTACTTCTTGGTCTTGGTGACCTGCCCTTCCACGATCGAGCCGATCGGCATCGACTGGACGAGCCTCTCCCAGGGGTCCTGCTGCAGCTGCCGCAGCGACAGCGAGATCCTGGTCTGCTCGGGGTCGAGCTTGATCACCTTGACGGTGACCTCATCGCCCAGCTGAAGTACGTCGGTGACCTTGGACACGCGGTCCCAGGAGAGCTCGGAGATGTGGATCAGGCCGTCCGCGCCGCCGATGTCGACGAACGCGCCGTAGCTGGTGATGCCGGAGACGGTGCCCTTGACCGTGGTTCCGGTCGCCAGCCGGCTGAACAGCTCCTCGCGCTTGCGTGCGCGGTCCTCGTCCTCCGCGGCCTTCTGGCTGACGATCAGCCGGTTGCGCTTGCGGTTGACCTCGAGGATCTTGACCGGGATGCGCTGTCCCACCAGCGACTCCAGGCTGCCGGCGTAAGCGCGGGCGACCTGGCTCGAGGGCAGAAAGCCTCGGAGCCCCAGGATGTTGACGATCAGGCCGCCCTTGTTCTGCTCGCGGACGTCGGCGTCCATGACCGAGCCGTCGGCCTGCTTCTCGGCGGCCACCAGCCAGGTTGTCTCCGCCCGCGCGCGGCGGAGGCTGAGGACGACGTTGCCCTCCTCGTTCTCCGGCTGCAGCACGTAGACCTTGATCTGGTCGCCGGGCTCGAGCCCCACCGAATCAAGGTCTCCGCGAAGTCCCAGCTCCTTGCTGGAGATGACGCCTTCGGCCTTGGCGCCGATGTCGACCAGCACCTCGTCCGCATCCACCCGGACCACGATCCCGTCCACGATGTCCCCGTGGTTGGGTGTCTTGAAGGACTCCTCATCGAAGTGGAGATAGTCCTCCATGGTCATCGGGGCTGAAGAGTCCTGGTCGGTCGCCTCCTTCTGTTCTGTCAGGACAGCACCGGACTCATTGGACAAAGCAAGTACCCCCTAGAGATTATTGGTGTGGTGTTGGTCGTCATAACGGCCTCCGCCAATACGAACTGCAATTGTAACGCACGAAACCCGGTTATCCGGGAAACGGTTGCGACAGATCGTGGTTGTCGATCAGCCGAGTCTTGCCGATCCAGGCCGCCAGCACGGCCAGTGTGCCGGGAGGCTGGAACGTGACGGGATCGACGACCTCCGCGTGGTCGACGCGGGCCAGCGGCTCGGCCTCCAACCGGGCTCGAAGCATCTCCCTGAGGGCCTCCGGGCGCCGCTCGCCGGTCGCGTACGCGTCGGTCGCCCGGCGCAGCGCTGCGCTCAACGATGCCGCCGCCTTGCGCTGGCCCGGGTCGAGGTAGACGTTGCGCGAGCTGAGCGCGAGGCCGTCCGCCTCCCGGACCGTGGGCGCGACCCTGATCTCGACCCCGAGGTCCAGGTCGCGCGCCAGGCGTCGGACCACCGCTGCCTGCTGGGCGTCCTTCTGGCCGAAGTACGCGCGGTCCGGTTGGACGGCTGCGAGCAGCTTGGTCACCACGGTGGCCACCCCTTCGAAATGGCCGGGGCGGGCGGCGCCCTCGAGGGTCTCCGAAACGCCGACGACGCGCACCCGAGTGGCGGCCCCCGGCGGGTACATCACCGCGGCGGAGGGCCGATAGATGGCGTCGATGCCGGCCTGGCCACGGAGCTCCTCGTCGTGCTCGGGGTCGCGAGGGTTGACGAAGATGCTCACGACCACGATCGCGTTCTCGCCGCAGGCGAGCTCGACCAGGCTCAGGTGGCCGGCGTGCAGCGCGCCCATGGTCGGGACCAGGCCGATCGCTTTGCCCGCGGCGCGCCACCGGCGCGATGAGGCGAGCATCGTGCCGGGGTCTTCGATCACCTCCGGCCGGTTACCCGGCGTCGTACGTGACCTCTTCTTCCTTATGGGCACCCGCCACAACCTGAGCGGGGAGATCCCCATGGCCGTTGGCCGAGTACTCGTGCTCCGGTCCGGGGAACGTTCCGCTGCCTACTTCCTGGGCGAAGCGCGTAGCGGCGCGGGTGATCTCCTCCGCCAGGTTCGCGTACCGCTTCACGAACTTCGGCGCCTTGCCCGTGGTGAGCCCGAGCACCGGCGACCCTCAGCGCCCGGGCGAGGCTGCGGCCGACGTTGCCCCGACCGGCAACGATTAAGCCTCCGACTGACCCGCGGGCGCCTGGCGTGCTACGAGGCTGAGGAGCTCGCGGCCGGAGCTTCGGTCGTTCCGCGCGCGAGGATCTCGTCCAGCTCTTTCCCGTCGATCGTCTCGACGACCTTCAGCTGTTCGACGACCAGGTCCATCTGGTGGCGCTGCGCCGTGAGGATGGTCTTGGCGGTCTGGTAACCGTGGTCGACGATGCTGCGGATCTCCTCGTCGATGATCGCCGCCACCTCTTCCGAGTAGTTCCTTTGCTCGCCGAGGTCGCGACCAAGGAACACGAGCTCCTCCCGGTGACCCATCGCCACCGTGCCGAGCTTGTCTGACATGCCCCACTGGGTGACCATTCGGCGGGCCATCTGGGTCGCCCTCTGGATGTCGTTCTCAGCGCCCGACGTGATGTCCTTGAAGACGATCTCCTCGGCCACCCGACCACCCATGATCCCGGCGATCTGGTCCATCAGCTCGTCGCGCGAGATGAGGTACTTGTCCTCTTCGGGAAGGCTCAGGGTCCAGCCCAGGGCCATGCCCCGCGAGATGATCGAGACCTTGTGCACCGGGTCGGTGTGCGGCAGCGCCTTCATGACCAGGGCGTGACCGGTCTCGTGGTAGGCGATGATCTCTTTTTCGTGGTCGGAGATGCGGCGGCTCTTCCGCTCGGGCCCCGCGATCACGCGCGCGATCGCCTCCTCGAGCTCGTCCATGCCGATCACCTTCTTGTTGGCACGGGCGGCCAGGATGGCGGCCTCGTTGATGAGGTTCGCGAGGTCCGCGCCGCTGAAGCCTGGCGTCTGCCGGGCGAGCACGTCGAGGTCGACCGTCGAGTCGAGAGGCTTGTTGCGCGCGTGCACGTCCAGGATCTGGCGCCGGCCCTTGATGTCCGGGCGGTCGAGCGTCACGTGGCGGTCGAAGCGGCCGGGCCGCAGGAGCGCGGGGTCGAGGACATCCGGACGGTTGGTCGCGGCGATGACGATCACGTGCGTGTTGGTATCGAAGCCGTCCATCTCGACGAGCAGCTGGTTGAGGGTCTGCTCGCGCTCGTCGTGGCCGCCACCAAGTCCCGCGCCGCGCTGGCGCCCGACGGCGTCGATCTCGTCGACGAACACGATGCACGGGGAGTTCTTCTTGGCCTGGTCGAACAGGTCGCGGACCCGGCTCGCGCCGACGCCGACGAACATCTCGACGAACTCGGAGCCGGAGATCGAGAAGAACGGCACGCCCGCCTCGCCGGCGACTGCCTTGCTCAGCAGCGTCTTGCCGGTTCCAGGAGGTCCGACGAGCAGCACGCCCTTGGGGATGCGCGCGCCGAGGGCCACGAACTTCTCGGGATACTTGAGGAACTCGACGATCTCGGTGAGCTCCTGTTTGGCCTCCTCCACGCCTGCCACGTCGGCGAACGTGATGGCCGGCTTGTCGCCCGCGATCATGCGGGCGCGCGAGCGACCGAACGACATGGCCTGGTTGTTCCCGCTCTGGGTCTGTCTGAGCACCCACCACATGAAAGCGGCGATCAGGATGACCAGGATGATGTTGGGCAGCAGGACGCTGACCAGGTAGCTGCCGCTGCTGTTCTTGTCGAAGAACACGTCGACCGTGCCCCCGCCGCTCACCGTGTCGGCCTGCAGGGTGGCCAGCCACGTGCCAGCTGCGGGGTCGGGCACCACGACGTTGTGCTTCTTGTCGCTCGTGTCGGTGGCGATGCCGTCGGTGCCGTTGATCTCGAGGGATCGGACATTCCCGGCGGCGGCCTGGTTCATCAGCGTCGAGTAATGCCAGTCGCTCGCGTTCTGTCCGCTCTGCAGCGATTGCCACGTGAACCAGAACACCAGGCCGAGGACGACGACCAGTGCGAAATAAAACAGGCTGGAGCGGGGAAAGCGGCTCAAGTCGATTCTCCTCGAGGACTGTTCCGGGTTTCTAGCCTAGCAACTTTGGCGGCGAAGCGGGCCGGCATCGGCTCCACGCTCACGTGCAGCGCTCGGCGGCCCGGGAGGCACGCGTGGTCCTCGTCCACGGCGACGCCGGGAACCCAAGCGAGCCGGTCGCCGGCGAACACCAGGGGCCACGCGTCGCGGTCTTCGCGCGGGACCAGCGAATCGACGAAGACGTCCTGCAGCTTGCGCGTGCCTCGACCGCCCACGGGACGGAAACGAAGGCCGGGCGTGCGATGCCCGAGCCTCAGATCCAGCCCCTCACGGAGATGCGCCACGTCTGGGTCCGAGCAGCCGGCGCATGCCCTGACCTGGAGGCGTGCCGGCGCGGATGCGGACGCGATGCCTGGGCCCGGTCGGGTGATCTGCATCAAGTCGCCCACGATACGAAAACGCAGACCTCGGGGCAGATCGACGCCACGTCCGCCACGTCCCCCGCGGGCGAGACGAAGCATGGAGTCGAGCTGACGCCTCGACAGACCGGGTTCGACGCCGCCCGCTTGACGGTAGAGAATCGCCAGGATCTCGATTGCGACAGGCTCGGGAAGAGCGCGCAGACCGCTTGCGGTCAGCGCTCCACCCTCGAGCACCGACGAGGCCTGTTCAACAGCCGAGTCGTGCAGCCGGGACACCTGGAGCGCAGCGGAGTGAAATCTCGCGATGATGCCCGGGCGATCCCGCTCGAGGGCCGGAAGGATTTCGAGGCGCGCCTTGACCCGCGAGTGCTTGCGATCGACGTTGGCCGGGTCGGTGTGCGCGACGATGCCGCGACGCCGGAGGAAGTCGGCCACGTCCACCCTCCATACGTTCAGCCAGGGACGCACGTAACGCCCGCGCGCGGCGGGCATGCCCCGAAAGCCGGCGAGGCCGCAGCCGCGCAGCATGTGCATCACGACACCTTCGACCAGGTCGTCCGCGGTGTGCGCCATCGCCACCAGGCCAGCTCCGGATTCATCGGCCGCGCGTTCGAGAAACCCATAGCGGAGCTCTCGTGCAGCGGCCTGCATCGATCCACGCGGCATCGCCTCGCTGCGCCGCTCGGTGATGAGGACGATGCCGAGGCCATCGCACAGGGCGCGCGCCTGGGCGGCGACCTCCTCGGACCCCGGCCTCAGCGCATGGTCATAGTGCGCGGCCACGACGTCGAGGCCGGATTCGCGAGCCGCCACGACAAGGGCGGTCGAGTCCGGCCCTCCGGAGAGCGCAACCAGCAGACGGGCGCCTGGCGCGATGAGTGGCGAGCGCCGGATGGCGGCGACCAGGGGCTCGCCGGACTGTGGGCTGAGCATGGTGGTGCCGGCTGGACTCGAACCAGCGACAACGCGATTATGAGTCGCGCGCTCTACCACCTGAGCTACGGCACCACGACGGGGGCGCCAGCAATCCTAGCGAGCGCTTGCCGCCCGCGCCTTGGTCTTGCGCTTCTTGGTCCGGCGCTTCGCAAGCGCCACTCGCTTTCTTTTGTTCACGCTCGCTCCGAATGCCGGCGGCGAAGCCCAGGTGCGCCTGGCTCCGTGGTGAGGCTGGTTGGTTGCGGAGCTTGGATTCGAACCAAGGACCTTCGGGTTATGAGCCCGACGAGCTGCCGCTGCTCCACTCCGCGCCCGAATTATACCGCCGGGCTTGCGACCGGCCTTTCAGCTCAGTGGGGCTTCGCCGATGGTGTGGGCGAGGGTTTCGCGGATGGACGGGCCGTGGGGCTCGGCGTGGGGACCGGCGCGACCAGGTACAGGCGCTCGTTGGGACGGGTGTATCCGTTCAGCCTGGCCTGCTCCTCGTCAGCGGCGCCCGAGGTGATGGCCTGCACATCCTTGCGGTAACCCTGGTTTTGCGCGGCGAGCTGCGCGTTCTGGGTGCGCAGATCGGCGACCTGCTGGCTCAGCTTGTGGCCGATGTAGGCCTCTTGCGCGAAAGCGACGCCGGCCCAGACGACTCCGACGCATACTGCGGCGGCCAGGACGGCATGGCGCACGCCGAACGCGTTCGTGTGCAGGGTGCCCGCGGCAACGGTGGCTTTGCTCTGTCTCATGCTGGATCGTTGGCTTGAACGGGAGACCGGGGTTCGGACTATAGCAAAGGGGACGACGCCTGGCTTTTGCTAACGAGTTTCGTCCCAGCGCCTGGCGATCTCTTGCGCGTCCAGGTCGCGAAAGCTCACGCCATCTTTGCGCAGCGCCGCCTCCGCCTCCGCGAATCGATCGCGGAATCGCCGGCCTGCTGCGCGAAGCGCGTCCTCCGGGTTGACCTTGAGGGTGCGCGACAGCGAGACGAGCGCGAACAGCAGGTCCCCCATCTGGTCGAAAGCGGCTTCGGCGTCAGGCGACTCGGCCAGCTCACGCGCCTCCTCGGCGACGGATTCGGCGGCCTGCACCGGCGACTCGAAATCGAAACCCACGCGGGCCGCACGCTTCTGCAGGCCGAGCGTCCACGCCAGCGCGGGCAGGGTTGCCGGCACGCGGTCGACGACTGATTCTTCGCGCCCTTCCTGGCGCGCCTCGTGGATCTTCTGGTGCTCCCAGTTGCGAAGAACCTCGTCGGCGTTGGCGACCGAAACGTCGCCGAAAACATGGGGATGCCGCTTCACCATCTTTGCCGCGACCGCCTCCGAAACCCGGCTCGCGTCGAACCTGCCCTGCTCCGCGGCGATCTCCGCGTGCATCGCGACCTGCAGCAAGACATCGCCCAGCTCTTCCAGCATCTTTCCGTCGTCGCCTGAATCGATGGCTTCGAGGAGCTCATAGGTCTCCTCGAGGAGATATGGCCGCAGCGACTCGTGAGTCTGCTCGCGGTCCCACGGGCAGCCGCCGGGCGCTCGCAGCTTGGCCACAACCTCGAAGATTGCCGCGACCCCTGGCGAATACGGCCGCTGCGCGTCTTTGTCCATCCCGCCTGATTCTCGCCTTTTCACGCCTGTGGCGACACCGCGAGGGCGCGACCCGCCTCGTACAGCGCCAGCATCTCGTCCAGCAGCTGCAGCAGCGGTGACTTCCAGTCTTCGCCCTGCCGTCTCATCTTCAGGCGGTTGGGTGCGACCGTGATGCGCCCGGGCAGCCGTTTCATCAACTCTTCGACGTCGAGGAACCGCTCCGGGTCGACGCGGATCACGATGTCGTGGCCTTCGGCGACGACGCCGCGCAACCCCATGCGCTGTCCTTTCAGCTTCACCCGCAAAGAGAACGCCAGGTTGTCGAGCTGAGCCGGACCCGGACCGTATCGGTCCTCCAGCGATCGCAACACCGACTCGAGCTCTTCCTCATCCTCCGTCGCGGCCAGCTGCCGGTAGGCGGCCAACCTCAGCTTTTCGTCGCGGATGTATGAACGCGGGATGAAATGGTCGAGCGGCAGGTCGAGGTTCATCTCCTGCGTCGACAGAACGTCTCCGACGACGGTCTCTTCCGCACCGGAGCGAAGCTTCGACACGGCTCCCTGGAGCATTTGCAGGTACATCTCAAAGCCGACCGCCGCGATCGCCCCGTGCTGCTCGGTGCCCAGGAGATTGCCGGCGCCCCGGATCTCGAGGTCGCGCAGCGCGATCTTGAAGCCCTGGCCCAGCTCGTGCAGCCCCGAGATGACGTCGAGCCTCTTGTCCGCCTGCTCGGTCAGCGAACGGCGCGGGTCATAAAGAAAGTAGGCGTAGGCGCGACGACCCGAGCGGCCGACGCGGCCTCTCAGCTGGTACAGCTGCGCGAGACCGAAGCGGTCGGAGCGCTCGACGATGATCGTGTTGACGTTGGGGATGTCCAGCCCCGATTCGATGATGGTGGTGCAGACGAGGACGTCGAACTTGGCCGACTCGAACTCCACCATCACGTGCGCCAGCTCGTCCTCGCCCATCTGGCCGTGTCCGACCGCCACGCGCGCCTGCGGAACCAGGTCCTGGATGCGCTGCGCGGCCTTCTGGATGGTCCGCACTCGGTTGTGCACGTAATAGACCTGCCCTCCGCGCTGAAGCTCCCGGACGATCGCCTCTTTGACCAGCTCGTCGTCGTCCGCCGTGACGTAGGTCTTGATGGGCTGGCGTTCTTCGGGCGGGGTCTGGATCACGCTCATGTCCCGGATGCCGCCGACCGCCATGTGCAGGGTGCGCGGGATCGGCGTCGCGGAAAGGGAAAGCACGTCGAGCTGCGTGCGCAGCTTCTTCAGCCTCTCCTTCTGCATGACCCCGAACCTGTGCTCCTCGTCAACCACCAGGAGGCCGAGACGCTTGAACCGCACGTCCCGCTGCAGGAGGCGGTGGGTGCCGACCACGATGTCCACCGTGCCGGCCTTGATGCCCTCGATGGTGCGCGTCTGGGTCTCGTCGTCGACGAACCGAGACAGCATCTCGACCACCACCGGGAAGTTCTTCAGCCGTTCGCGGAAGACGTGGAAGTGCTGCTGCGCGAGCACGGTGGTCGGCGCGAGGACCGCAACCTGCTTTCCACTCATGGCGGCCTTGAACGCGGCCCGCAAGGCAAGCTCCGTCTTGCCGAAACCCACGTCGCCGCAGAGAAGGCGGTCCATCGGCCGGTCCGACTCCATGTCGGCCTTGATCTCGGCCAGCGCCGCGAGCTGGTCGGGGGTCTCCTCGAATGGAAAGGACGATTCGAGCTCTTGCTGCCACGAGTTGTCGGGCGCGAAGGCGATGCCCGGCCTCGCCTCTCGCATCGAATAGATCTTCAAGAGCTCCTCGGCCACGTCCTGGACCTCCTTTCGCGCGCGGCCGCGAGCGCGGGTCCAGTCGGACGTCCCGAGACGGTGCAGCGCCGGCTGGCCCTCGCCACCCAGGTACTTCTGCACGCGATCGAGGTTCTCGACCGGGACGAACAGCCGGTCGCCCTCCGCGTACTCGAGCTCCAGGTATTCGCGGTGGGCGCCCTCGCTTTCGATCAGCCGCATCCCCTTGAAACGGGAGATGCCGTGGTCGACATGGACCACGAGCTCGTCGGGCGAGAAGTCCAGCGTGAACTCCCGCGTGAGGTCGGAGGCGCGCGTACGGCTCGTGCGGCGGCCTCGCGACGGACGCCGCAACCGCCCGAACAGCTCGGCATCGGTGGCCAGGTGGAACCCGATCGCCGCCTGCGAGCAGCCGGCGGTCACGTCGATGTCGGCGCGAGCGAGCGCTGGACCCAGCTCGAGGTCCAGGTCGAGGTCGAGCTCCTTGAGGGGAGCCGTCACCCCGCCTTCGTCCAGCAGTGCGCGGAGCCGCTCTCCCTGTTCGGTGGCGAAGACTACGGCCGCAGACTCGCTGAGGCCGGCCAGCTCGGCCGCCGCGCGCGGGCGGCCGACCAGCGGTTCCGCCGGGGACCAGCCGAGGTCGGTGGCTCCACGCTCGGACTCGCCGGCGGAGACCACCAGCCGGGCATGCGCGGACAGGTCGACCAGCCGGTCGGCGACGACGATGGGAAGGGCGAAGCCCTTCGGCAGCTCTCCCCCACCCGACTCCGCCGCCGCGAGCATGGCCGTCTCCTCCTGGACCGTCCTGGCATCGACGAGCTGCTTGTCCGGCTCGAAGTCGACGATCACGACGCCGGCCGGCAGGTGGTCCAGCAAGGAAGGCTGCGACGGGTCGAGGTAGGCGGCGTAGAAGTCCACGCCAGGGAAAGCGGCGCCCGCCTCGAGGCGCACCAGCTCGTCTTCCCACTCCGAGCTAACGTCGCCGCGCAGGCTCTGCATGGAAACGGATTCGCGCAGCCGCCGTACCGCGGCGGCCCCGCGCTCCGGACCCAGCAGGAGCTCGCGGCCGGTCCTGATCGAGACCGCGGGGACGGCCATGACCGACCGCTGGTTCTCGGGGTCGAACAGGCGGAGCGTCTCGATCAGATCGCCCGACCACTCCGCGCGCACGGGTGAATCGGCGGCCGCCGGAAAGACGTCGAGGATGCCGCCTCGCAGCGAGAACTGGCCGCGGGCCTCGACCAGCGGTTCCCGGGTGTAACCCAACTCGACCAGGCGCGCCGCGACGGCGATCGGATCCGGGCCACTGCCCGGCGCCAGGAGCACCGTCCCGTCGGCGAGGTCTCGAGGCGACAGCGTCTGGCGGGTGCAGGCACGGCGCGAGGAGACGATCACGCAAGGCTCGTCGGCCGCGCGGGCGAGGGCACTCAAGGCCTCGAGCCGCTTGTTGACGGCCTCGTCGAAGGCCGGCGGGCGGTCCAGGAAAGAGACTGCGACCTCCGCGAACACGTGGGTCGGCGGAACCACGGCCAACCACGGCCTCAGCTCGTCTGCGAATCGCTCCGGGGCCGGCGCCATCACCAGCAGCGATCGCCCACGCTCGTCGCACGATCGGGCGACCGCGCCCGCCACGACCGGCCACGCCGCGCGCGGCAGCCGCGCGACCTGCAGCTCGGCGCCGCTCCCGCCACCGTCCAGCCACCGCCGCAGCCTGGGCGAGGCGTCGATCGTGGCCTGCCACAGGGCCGTCATGGCAGCTCCTCGCAGCCCAGCGCTCCGGCGCGGTTGAAGCGGTCCATCGCCCGCTCGACGCCCGACTCGAGTGCGACCTCCAACGCGGTTGCCACGCCGTCGATCACGTTGGGCAGGCGCTCAGCCTCGGCCTTGGTGAAGCGGCCGAGGACGTAATGCCGGCCGGGCTGGGAGCCTTTGCGGGCGGGCTTGCCGATCCCCACTCGAAAACGGACGAAGTCGTCGGTGCCCAGCGAGCCGATCACCGACAGCACCCCGTTATGGCCCGCGCCCGAGCCACCTCGGCGGACGCGCATGCGGCACAGCGGCAGGTCGAGCTCGTCGTACACGACCCACACCTGCTGTGGCGCCACACCGATGTCGCGCACCGCTTTCGCCACCGCCTGGCCGGACAGGTTCATGTAGGTCTGCGGCATCACCAGCCAAAGGCTCTTCTCGTCCGAGCGGCCGACCAGCGACTGCCAGCGCTTGCGGTCGACCTTCACGCCAAGGCGCCGCGCCAGCTCCCGGACGCACGCGAAGCCCAGGTTGTGACGCGTGTCGGCGTACTCGGCGTCGGGGTTGCCGAGGCCGACGATCAGCCGCTCCTGTCCAACCGGTTCCTGGTCCATCGACTCCTTCCGCGTAGACGCAATAAGGCCCGCGGCGAGCGCCGCAGACCATGGAGGCGATGCCTCCGCCGTCGAGTCTACCCAGTCACAGCCGTCCCGAAGCAAGCCGCACGCGGGAAAGCTCCAGAGCCTCGACGGTGAGCCGCGACATCTCCCTGCGCTCTCGAAAGGAGGCGTGGTCCCAACCGAGCAGGTGAAGCAGCCCGTGGACGCAGAGGAGGGCCAGCTCCGTGGTCGGCGGGTGGCTGTGCTCACCCGACTGGCGAACGACCGCCGGCCAGGAGATGGCGATGTCTCCGAGATGCTCGCCCGAGCCCGTGAAAGACAGCACGTCCGTGGCATGGTCCTCGCCGGCGTACGAGCGGTTCAACCGTTTCAGCTCGAGGTCGGTCGTGAGCCTGACGGCGACGGTGCACGGGCCTGTGCCCAGGCGAGCGGCGATTTCAGGAACGGTCGCCGCGCGCGTCAGCACCTGCCGGATGAAGGCCGGCGGCGCCGGCGCGCGCACTGCCTTGACAACCTCGACCTCCAACGCTGCCTGCTCAGCCACTCGATGCAAGGTAAACCCGCTACAGTCTCGCTCGGTGCGGATTCTTGTCACCGGAGGCGCCGGCTTCATCGGTTCGAACGTCGTCGACGCGTACGTCGCCGCCGGTCACGAGGTCGCGGTGCTGGACAACTTCAGCACCGGCCGGCAGGAAAACGTCAATGACGCGGCGCAACTCCACCGCGTCGACTTGCGTGACCAGCCGGAGGTGCAGAAGGCGGTGGCCGCCTTCCGTCCCGAAGTCGTCAACCACCATGCCGCCCAGTCTGAGGTGCCGAAGTCGGTGGCCGACCCGGCCTATGACGCGCACGTCAACATCATCGGAGGCTTGAACCTTCTGAAGGCGTGCGTCGACAACGGCGTAAAAAAGGTGATCTTCAGCTCGACGGGCGGAGCGCTCTACGGCGAGCCGGACATCGTTCCCGCCGCCGAGGATCACCCGGTGCGTCCGCTCTCGCCATATGGAACGAGCAAGTTCGCGTTCGAGCAGTACCTGGGCACTTTCCAGAGGACCTTCGGCCTCCCCTACACCGTGCTCCGCTACGCCAACATCTACGGTGCTCGCCAGGACTTCGCCGCAGAAGAAGGCCGCGTCGTCGCAATCTTCGCGAGCCGGATGCTTGAAGGGCGCCCGGTCACTATCGACGGCGACGGGGAGCAGTCACGCGACATGCTCCACGTGGGCGACGTGGCCGCGGCCAACCTTGCTGCTCTCGACCAAGGCGCGGGCGGCACGTTCCACGTGAGCACCGGCATCGCCGTCACCGTCAACGACCTGTACCGCAAGATCGCCCTGTTGACCGATTACCAGCACGAGCCGAAGTTCGGTCCTGCCCGCAAGGGCGACGTCTACCGGATCGCGCTCGACAACGCCCGGGCCAAGGAAGGGCTTGGCTGGGAGCCGCAGGTCTCGCTCGAGGAAGGCCTCAGCCTGACGGTGGACTACTTCCGTGAGCAGGTGAAGCAAGCGTGACCAACGCGCTCGTCTTCCTTCACGGATACGGGGCTCGCGCACTGGTAGCCTTCGCGGTCCTCCTCGGCATCTGGGGCACCTACGCGTATTTCCGCAACCAGAAGCTCAGCGGCGGGTTTCGTTCGAGCTACCTGCTCATGGCGGGGCTGACCGCGCTGCAGGGCCTGATCGGCCTGGTGACCCTGGCTTTAGGCCAGAGGCCGACCGAGCTGCTCCACATCGTGTACGGCGTGTTCGCTGTCCTGTTCCTGCCGGGCGCTTACCTCTATGCGCACGGAGGCAGCCAGCGGCGCGAGACGGTGATCCTCGCCGGCGCCTGTTGGGTCGTGAGCATCGCCTTCATCCGGGGTATCTTCACAGGCTGACCTTCTTTCGATTGGAAGCGAGAGAGCGCCCGATGCGGCGACCCAATCGACGCGCCGCTCCCGCGCTCGCGTAGAGCACGATGCAGACCATGGCAACGATTGAGACCATATCGCCGAACCATTCTTGAGGCGATCGAACGAAACGAAACTCGACCACAGCCGGGTAAGAGGTGCTTTTCGCTAGCGGCACATACATGAAGTCGGGGCCGGCCGGAACTATGCTTGCGGGCCGCCCGTTGACCGTCACTTGCCAGTTGGAGACCCCAGTCTCCTTCATTAGTACCCCGCTCGCGGGGCCCAGGACAGTGATCCGCCTCTGCTGAGGACTCACAAATTCAGTGCTGAATAAGGGATCGGCAGCGCTGCTGGGAGCGCTCCAGGCGATCGCCTGCGCCAACAGCTTGGACTCCTGTTGGTTCTGGGTGCTCTGAGCGTGGTACGGAAGATTCATTCCGCTCCACACCACGCGACCATTCCCTAGAGCTCCCGCAACCATCAGCGGACGGCCGCCGCTCATCAGAACCGGATAGCCCCACGATGTGATGTCGGTTGACGGGATGTAGGACACGCCCCATGGCCCTCCCTGATAAACGGCAGGCGCAAAGCCGCTCAGATCGACGCCTGCCGTGATCGCGGTCCCCATATCTTGCAGATTCCAACTCGGGCCGATCGCTGTCCGAGAAACGCGTGTTCCGGGAATCGGGGCCGGTGGCGAATCCGAATTCGCAAGCGTTGAGTTGCCCGCCTCGATGTAAGCGCTACCGCCCGCGCTCAGGTATTGGGCAAGGACCGCGAAGGCTTTGGCTTGATCACGGACCTTATACCCGTAAAGGATCACTTCGCTGTATTGGGCTAGCTCCTTAGCCGAGTAGTCGTCCAGGAATTGCCCTCCGCGGATTGGGATCAAGGACCGGCTATCAAAACCCGACAGCGCAACCGCTCTGAGAATGAGCGAGTACGACGATGAGTCACCGATCACAAGCGCCGTCCGCGTTGACCTAGCAGACAGTATCGGGCCAGAGTTCGCGTACTCGAACGCGCGGGCCTCGGATGGCAGACCGGGGTTCAGCGGCTGATACAGATCGGGCCTCGCCTCGAAACGTTGGACGACGGCCGGATCAAGGCCGCCATACACCCACTTGACGCCATACCAGTCGAGCAGAAAGTCCGCCTCTTCGTAATTGGGGCGGCGACTCCAGACGGCTGTCTGCAGCCAGTACTGCCAGTCCGGTTGCACGACGCCCTGCTGTTGATAGCCGTCGGTTTGGGGAATGTCCGCCTGACTGTCGATCCAGCCGGACGGACCGTCGAAGTTGGTCGCGATTCGAAATTGACGTTCCGATGCGGTAACGGGTATCGCCGCCCGCATCTGGCTCATCAACGTGTTGTCGCCATTGACGACGCCCCTGGCCATGTCGACGGATGCCAACAACGAAAAAGCGAGCAGCGCCACGGTGGCTCCAACCACGACCGCGCGCGGCGGGCGCAGCCCGACCAATGCCAGCCCGATCAGAGCAGCCAGGAACCATGACGCGAAGAACAAACTTTGGCCAGGTTGGAAGCTATAGACAAAAGTTGCGTACGGCGCGGGCAATCCGTAGAACGCATACACGAGACACCCAGCCCCAGCGAGGCCGCATACGGCCATGAGCCCGCGGGCCAACGGCTCCGGCGGCAACCTGCGGGTTAGAAATGCCGCAAGCGGGACGCCGACGGCAAGAGGCAGCAGGAAGAATGGGAGCGATTCGAATTGACCCCCCCCCGGAGTTCCCGGAGCGAAAAGGGCGGTCAGTGGTAGGGCTGAGTACTCGCGTGTGAAAAGGGGGACCGCCGCCGGCCGCGAAAACGTATAGGCGTAAGGCAGATAGAAATATGTGACGAGCAGCCCTGTGGGAATCAGCAGCCTGATCGCCTCATAGATCCTTTTCGGACCGGTCGTCGGCAGGGCGACGATGAAGAGGACAGAGAACGCAAGTGCGATCGCCCCGACCAGAAGATGCGCGCTGAGCGTCGCCGCGAGCGACAAGACCATCGCGACGTAAGCGATCCGCGATCGCTTCACCTGATGCACGGTCGCGAAGAAGACGAACAGCGCCAGGAATGCCATCGCCAAGATGCGCGGGTAAAGGCCGCCCTCGATGATATAGACCCAATATCCGCTGCTGCTGACAAGCAACAGCGCAGCCACCACTGCGGCCCACCGGGTGCCTCCGGCAACGCGGACCAGGCCGTAGAGGGCGCCCCCAATCGCGATAAAGCTGATTGCCGCGATCAGGATGAGCGAGCCGCTTGTTGAGAGTCCCCCGAAGACGAGAATTCCGCCGACATAATGGAGGAGAGCTGGAAACGACCCCTCGGAATAGAACTGTCCCGCGTACCACTCGAAATTCCAATCGACGTTTGGGAAATAGTCGACCAGCAGCCTGATCTTGGACATATGTCCGAGTGCGTCGTAGCCCTTGGGAAATCCGACGAACGCCTGGTTGATGGTGCCGACCGCAATAGTTGTGAGTGCGATAAGGGCTACCGCGGCAGCATCTCCATGCTTGGACACCGCCGTTCGAACGGCGGTCAAAGACACCGTTCTACCGTCAAGCGGTCGCAGCTTGGGCAGGGAGCACCAGACGGAGGGTGGTTTGAAGGCCGAGCCTGACCCAGCGGTTCATGCGCTCGCTTCGAGCTCCGCCCGGGCCGGCGGCTCCAGGACCCAGCGCTGGACGAACAGCCAGAACGCGAATAAAAACAAGATCACCAGCAGTGTGCCGCCGTAGTCGTGAAAAAGGATCGCCGGAGTGACGCCGATCACGGCCGCAATCGCAGCCACCGCGGCGACGCGAAGGAGGTTGAGCAGCATGGTCGACGCCACGCCGATGCAGACGACCTGGACCCTGGCCTCCAGGGAGTGCCCGCCCCGCAGGCCGGAGATGAGGCTGATGGCGAAAAGAACCAGGCTCTGCCAGCCGATGCAGTTCCAGGAGATGAACAGGGTGTGCATCACGCCCCCGCGATCCCAGACCACGAGGTGACTGCCGGACGCCGCGGCGTGGATACCCGCGAGGCCCACCAGGCCCACGACCATGCGGGCCTCGACCGGGACGATCGCCTGCAGCGGGTTGTTCGCGCCCAGGCCCATCGCCCAGGTGGTGAGGAGGTCGTTGAAAGTAGTCACGAGCGGCAACAGCATCAACAGCGCGCACGCGAGCGCGATCAGCGTCATATTGATGCGCTCACCGTCGCGCGTTCTCACGATCGCCTCCTCACCAAGGCTGCGATCCGCCGTCGTGACGTGATCAGAGGGATGAGCGCCGCGAGGCCCGCGAACCCGACCAGCGACTCGGGGACCACGATGCTGGGCGGCACGACGCTGGTGTCCCCGACTCCCGCAATGCCGTCATAGACCATCGACGGCTTGCCGCCGGTTACATGGGTGAGGGTCACCGAGATGCATAGCGTACCGCCGGAAGGTATGACCATCGAGGCCTGGCTGGCGCTGGTGGTCACGGTCAGTGGGCTGGTCGGGTTGGTGCTGCCAGAGCCGTAAGCGGCCGTCCACGTCGAGCCCGCGTTGGGGACCTGCGCCGTGAACCCGGTGCAGCTGGCCGTCGCCGAGACCCCGGCGGCGACCGTAACGGTGTCGTTGGTGGAGCCCGAGCCGCCGGTCCAGCGCATCGTGAACGTCCATACCCCGGCCGCGACGTTCTGCGGCCCCGAGAGGTTCGCGAAGGCCCACACCGTGGTGACTCCTCCCGCCGCGGACTGGATCTGACAGCCCGTCATGCGCGTACCGATCGTCTGATCGAACGTCGAAGCCACGCATGCCGGCGCGGTGCCCGTGCCGTGCAGGTACAGCGGGTTGCCGGCAGCGCTCACCACCGGCGCGCGGCTTCCCAACCAGGCCAGGCTCCCGAACGCCCCGATCAGGGCGCCGACGAGCAGCCAGCCGAGCCAGCGTGACGGCAGCAACACGCCCCTCATGCCTGTAGGTTGTTTGGCCTGGCGCGGCGGTGGCGCGATCTTGCCGCCGGGTTTGCCGCGGCGCTGGATCCATCTACGGAGGAGCTGCAGGCGGCGAAGGTGATGCACCTCGTCGGTGACGTGCCCGGTCTTGGGCGTCCGAAACCACGGTCCTTCGTCCTTGCTGATCAAGCCCTTGAATGCCGCCCAACCCTGGAACGGCACCAGGGCGAACGACAACACGAGCGCCCCGAAAACCCCCTGCATGTCGCGAAGCGGCGCCTCTTCCAGGATCAGCCCGCCCAGGTTCATCAGCGGCAGGGCGAAGATGTTCGAGAACAGCAGCGACCATCCCAGCAGCGCGGTCCAACCGGGAACGTGTGCGTGGAAGACGACCTCGGAGATCAGCCAGCTCACCGAGCCGATGAGGAACAGTCCGGCCTGGAGGTAGTAGGTGGTGTCGAAAAGGAACTCGATCTTCTCCAGGGGCGAGACGAAGGGCGACTGCATGACCGGCAGAAACCACTTCCGGACGTTGTAGGTGTGACCCTCCGCCCAGCGCATGCGCTGCCTGGCGAGACGGGCGAACGTGCTCACGCACTCCGCCGGTGTCTCCGCCCACGGCGTGTAGACCACCTTGTAGCCGCGCGCGTAGAGCTTGAGCGTGAGCTCCCAGTCCTCCGTGATGCTCGTGCCCCAGCCGACTTCGCGAAGCACGTCCGCGCGGATCATGTAGGCGGTTCCGGCGATCATCTTCAACGCGCCCACCGCATCCTGGAAAGGCCGCTCGACCATGTAGCTGCCGGCGTATTCGGCGCGGACGGCCTCGGTCAGCCAGCTCTCGGACTTGTTCAATACGTGCCACTGGTAGCTCTGGACGGCAGCCACCTCGGCGCGCTTCTTGATCTGGCCCGGCTCCGACGGCGGCTCGGCGCGCCCGAACGCGGCCTCCATGCGGCGGTTCGATGTCCCGTCGCTGACGCGATAGAAGAGCGGCAGGAGCCTGTCGATGGAGTCGGGGAAGGGCACCGAGTCCGCGTCGAACACGACCACGTACTCGGTCCTGGGATCGGTGACTTTCAGCGCCTCGCGCAGCGCGCCGCCCTTGTATCCCTCGCGGCTGGTGCGGTGCAGGATCTTGAACCGATGGTTGCCCTCCCAACGCTGGAGGATCTGTACCGACTCGTCGGTCGAGTCGTCGACGACGACCACCTCGTACGCGGGATAGTCCAGTTGGTCGAGCGCCGTCAGCAAGCGCTCGATGACGCGCTTCTCGTTGTAGGCCGCGACGTGCACCGACACGAACGGGTGGTATCCGAGGTCGATGTGGTAGCCGTTCCCGTTGCCGTCGCCGTTGATTCGCGTCAGACCGGTGTCGTTGGTCGGACCCGGCTGCGGGCCGCCGTTGTGATTGCCGTTGCGGGGTTGCGCGGTGACCAGGGTGGTCAGCAGCACCATCACCGTGCTCAGGTAGTACTTGATGGCGTACGCAAAGAAGATCGCGCCCAGAAACAGCCCGGTGAACGCCAGGCCGTAGGCGACCCAGTCCGCGCCGCTGTGAATCTTGGACTGGGCGACCATGTCCGCGAATCCGCGAATGATCGCCACGATTGGAATCGCGCCGACGACGAACGCTGCGACGAGGATGGTGTTGAGGACGGCGCTCCAAAGGAGCGTCCCGCCTGCACTCGCCGGCCTGCCGTCGCCGCCGGGTGCGCCCTGCGCGCTCATCAGCAGCCCTCCGAATCGCGCGCGTCGAACGAAAGGGAGGCACTCAGTTCCTGGCCGTCGAAACGGCGGTGTCCGCCCGGGGTGACCCGGGCCGGGCGCAGCCGGCCCGTGCGGACGGCGCGGTTCAAGGTCGGCTGGCTGACCCCGAGCAGCCGGGCCGCCTCACCCGTGGTGAGCAGGCCCGTATGGCGGTGGTCGATCTCGAGGGTAGCCGCGAGGGCTTCGACGTCCTGGAGCCGGAAACGGCGGTGGCCGCCCGGGGTGACCAGCGCGGGCTTGAGCAGCCCGCCCGCGACGCAGCGCAAAACAGTCGCCTGGCTGATGCCAAGACGCCGCGCTGCATCCTTCGAACTGATCAAATCTTGCAAGACGTCTGCCGAAGCAACGCATGCTTAGCACGCCGGGGTCCCCTTAGAACTCAGGGGCTCCGAATTCCACGAGTGAGGCAGGCACTTCGTCGTCGAAAATGTTCATTAGTTGACCGGTTTGCTCGAGGATTCCGCGCCTAAAATTTGTTTCGCGCTGGCACGAGCGCAGACCTTCAGAAAGGAATAGAACGGGCGGAATCATCATCAGTTAGAACCTCACCCCCCGCAGCCAAGCTCGGAGCCGGTGTCGAGAAATCGCCCGGCCCGAGCCTTTTTTATGGGTTTTTGACCCGCTGACCCCACTCGTGGACCGCCTCGCGCCAGGGGCGCAGGGCTTCCACCCGGATCGAAGCCAGGCAGCCGTTCAAGGGTCGCTGAGCCGGGGCCGCCAGCTCCTCAGTCGAGATCGGTTCGACCTCCGCGTCCAACCCGAGCTCGGCCAGGGCGGCCCTCGCGAACTCGTCCCACCCGCAGCAACCTGCCGCCACCACATGCACGACCCCCTCGAGCCCGTCGCCGGCCAGCTGGAGGGCGGCAGGAGCCAGGTCGCCGGTGAAGGTCGGGTTGACGAACTGGTCCGCCACCACCCTCGGCCGCGCTCCCGATCTCACGCGCTGGGCGATCTTCTCGGGGAAGCTCTGCCCCCCGTCACCGCCGAAGACGCCTGCGGTCCGGATCACTAGCGCCGCCGGCATGGCCTCGAGCACCGTGCGCTCCCCGTCCAGCTTGGAATGGGCGTAGGCGCCTAGGGGGCCCGGTGCGTCGGACTCGACGTACGGCCGGTCGAGGTGGCCGTCGAAGACGAAGTTGGTCGAGAAGTGCACGAATCGCGAGCCGTGGCGGGCGCAGGCCACCGCGATGTTGAAAGGCCCCGTCGAGTTGACCTGGTGCGCCAGCTCGACCTCGGTTTCGGCCAGGTCGACGGCGTTGTAGGCGGCGCAGTTGAAGACGACGTCAGGACGTCGCGACTCCAGCAGCGAGTCGACCGCTCGCGCGTCGGTGATCGACACCTGGCGGTGGGTCACGGCCACCTCCTCGCCCAGCAGACGGACGAGCTCCATGCCGAGCTGCCCCGCGGCGCCGAGGACGATCGCCTTCACCCGGCGCGGCCGCGAGCGGTCAATCGAACTGCTTGGCCAGGCCCGAATGAGCGAGCAGGAGCGCTGTCATCTCCCGCTCGGCCGCCGGCCGCCCGACCAGGAAACCCTGCGCCGCGTCGCAGCCGGCCTCGACGAGGACCGCTTCGGCCATCCGGTCCTGGAGGCCTTCGGCGACCACCCGCAACCCCAGGTTGTGCCCGAGGCCGACGGCCGACCGGACGATGGCTCCGGAATCGGGGTCCGACGCCAGGGCCGACACGAAGGAGCGGTCGATCTTGATCTCGTTGACCGGCAGTCGCATGAGGTAGAGCAGCGACGAGTAACCCGTGCCGAAGTCGTCCAGGGCGAGGCGCACCCCCATCTCGTTGAGGCGGTGCAGGGCCTTCGCCGCGGCGGCCGCCATCGCCACGCCCTCGGTGATCTCGAGCGTCAGCCGGTGCGGCTCGACCTTGAAGTTGCCGAGCGCGCGAGCGACCATCTCCTCCAGGGAGTGATCGTCGATGTTGCGCGGCGACACGTTGAGAGAAACCGAGACGTCGAGGCCTTCCTCCAGCCATTTGCCGAGCTGGGTCAGGGCCGAGTCGATGACCCATGCGGTCAACGGATGGATGATCCCTGTCTCCTCCGCCATCGCGATGAACCGTTCCGGCGGCATCAGGCCCTCGCGCGGATGGTTCCAGCGCACCAGGGCCTCGACCGAATGGATGGCACCGGTCGCCAGCGTGACCTGCGGCTGGTAGTGGAGCACGAGCTCGCCCTGCGGGATCGAGCGGCGCAGCTCACCGGCCAGGCCCGAGCGCCGCAGGGTCTGCGCCTCCTGTTCCGGCGCGTAGACGGCATGTCCGCCGCCGGCGCGCTTGGCTACGTACATCGCGACGTCTGCCCGGCGCAAGAGAGTGCTGGGATCGTCGCCATGCACCGGGTACATCGCGATACCGATCGAAGCGCCGGTCTCGACCATCTGGTCGGCGATGGCGAAAGGACCTTCGAGCGAGGCGAGGATCTTCTTGGCCGTCGCCACCACGTCGTCGGGGTGCCGCGCGTCGATGGTCAGCACCGCGAACTCGTCGCCGCCCAGCCGCGCGATGGTGTCCGTGGCGCGCAGTACTCCGCGCAGTCGCGCCGTCACCTCCTGCAAGAGGCTGTCGCCGCGGTCGTGGCCGAGCGCATCGTTGATGTCCTTGAACCGGTCGAGGTCGAGGAGCAGCACTCCGAACATCTTCTGGTTGCGGCGCGCGGAGAGCAACGCCTGTCTCAAGCGGTCGCCGAACAGGCTTCGGTTGGGCAGCCCGGTCAGCGCGTCGTGCAGGGCCTGGTACTCCAACGCATCGGTGTGCGCCTTGCGCTCCGAGATGTCGCGAAGCGTGGCGATGAACATGTGCCGCGAGCCGACCTGCATTGAGCTGACGACGAACTCCAGCGGGAACAGGCTTCCGTTCTTGCGTTTGCCCATGGTCTCGTGGGCGCCGCTCACGGGAATGTCGAGCTTGAGCCGGCGCTGGAGGTAGTTGTCGAACGCGCTGCGGTGGGTGGTGGCGATGAGGATGTCGGCGTGCTGGCCGCCCAGCTCTTCCTCGGCGTAGCCGAACAGCTTGATGACCGCCGGGTTGGCCGTCTCGATGACGCCTGAGCTGTCGATGGTGGCGAGCCCGTCCGAAACGTTGTCCAGCACGGACCGCATGCGCTTCTCGCTCTCCTGCAGCGCGATCTCGGCGCGCTTGCGCTCGACGAACTCGCCGATCTGCGAGCCCACGTCGTTCATCACGGCGACCAGCCCTTCGTCCAGGTCGCGCGGGGCCCAGCTGTGGAGGGAGATCATCCCGACCACGCGCCGGCCGCTGCGGACCGGGAAGCCGACGATGCCGTGGAGCCCCGCAGCGAGCGCGGCCGCTGAGCGCGGCGAGCTGTCGCCCGCCAGGTCGGGCATGGCTACCGGCGCGCCGGACTCCCATACCTGGCCGGCCAACCCCTCGCCACGCCGGTAGCTCGCCTGCGGGGCGGTCGCTTCGTAGACGGAAGTGTCCCGCCCCGGCCTTTTCCACGAGGCGCCAAAGTGCATCGCCTCGCGCTCGGCGTCGACCTCCCAGTACTCGGCGAGCTCCCAGTCGAGCGTCCGGCACAGGCCTTCGAGCACGCCCGGCGCCGCCCTCTCCCACCCGGGTGAGGTGACCAGGGCCTGGGTGACGGCGAACCGAGCGGCCTGCAGAACCTCGGCTCGCTTGCGGTCGCGGATGTTGACCGCCACCGTCTGGAAGTACATCGGCTTGTGGTCGGCACCCCGCACCAGGCGCATCGCCAGGTCGACCCACACCGGGTCGCCGTCCTTTCGCGTGTAGCGCTTCTCGAAGTGCACGCCCTCCTCCTCGCCGGCCAGCATCTGGCGCATCGCGTCCTGCAGCGGGACGGTGTCGTCGGGATGCGTGATGTCCGGCAAGGAGAGGCTTCGCAGCTCGGTCGCGTCATAGCCGACGAGCTGGCAGAAAGCCTCGTTGACGGTCGTGATCTGGCCGTCCAGGCCGGTGAAGGCCATGCCGGCCTGCGCCTGCTCGAAGAGGGTGCGGAACCGGGTCTCGGTCTCGCGCTCGGCAGCCTCGGCGCGGGTGCGCTCGCTCACATCGTTGACGAGCGTCAGCAGGACCTCGTTTCCGGTCGCGGTCAAGCGGTGGATGGCGACCTCGACGGCCACCCGCCGGCCCCCCTTGGCGATCATCGTCGAGCTGTAGCGAAGCGGAACGTCGCCGCCGGCGAGCCTTCGCGCGAGGTTCGCCGCAAGCTCATCGCGCTCCTCGGGGCCGGCCAGGTCGATGAGGGTCGGAAAGCCGGCGAGCTCCTCGCGCGAGTACCCGGTGAGGGTGAGGTATGCCTCATTGCCCGCGACGAACTTGCCGTTCTCGGTCAGGAGTAGGCCCTCGCCCAGCTCGCTAAGCGCCGCGAGCATGGAGGCCTGGCGCTCCACGTGGATGCTGAGGTCTCGCTCGACCGCCCGGCTCGTCAGGTAGGCGAGCAGGCCCAGGCCGAGCAGCACCAGGGTCCAGATCGCGATCGTTCCAACGGAGACCATGAGCTCGGTCGCCGCGTACAGCCACAAGGCGCCGACGGCCACCACGGCGACCGCAAAGACGTAGCCGAACTGCCGCGAATGAAGTCCCAGGTCGAAGTGCAGCAGGATCGCGGCGAAGCTGATTGCGGCAAAAGGCGGCAGGTCTTCGCCCAGCGAACGACCGGCGACTCCCAGCACGAGATCGGCCAGCGCGGCGGAGACGATCATCAGCACGACCTGGACGCGCGTCTGATTGGCGGTCGGAGACGCTCGGAAGGCGATCGCGAGGGCGGCGAGGACCAACCCGGCCGCGATCAGGGCCACTTCGTCGCGCAGCACGCTCGCCGGGGCATGAGCCTGGGCCAGGCGGTAGGCGACGGCGGCGATGATGGCGAGGGCGGCCATCCCGTTGATCGCGGTCAGGCTCCAGGAACGCATGCGGCGCGGAATTCCCGCCGCAGCCCAGGCCGACCCGAAAAGCGGGTCTACGCCCAGGGCCCCGGACGCTCTCTGTTGGTTAGCCAACTCGACCAACCATAACGTTCGAGCCCCCGATTCGGTGCGCAGGGGCCCGGGCGCCGAGGGGCGCTACTTGCTGGTTTTGGCCTGCGGGCGCTGGGGGACGGTCCGCTTCAAGGGCGGCCGGCGACCCGCGTACAGCGGGTTGGCGTCGCCATCCTTGTCGCTGGTCTTGACCCGCCCGGCTGCGGCATGAAGCGTCCGCAGCCTGTCCAGGCGCTCCTTCTTGGCCGCCAGGGCGGTCTTCAGGGCGTCGGAGAGCTGGGTGTCGTTCATGGGGACCACGCGGAGCCGGGCTTCCAGCTCCATGACCTCCACTTCGGCCCGGGTCAGTTCGAGATCGATCGTCTTTGCCACGTCTTCCTTCTTTATATGCGGCAGCTCTTCAAAGCCACCGAACCTAATAACTACCCCAGATGCAGGCAAGTTATGCCTTTTAGCTGCACTGGACCCCGATCGCGACGGTCGCCACGGGCGACTGACAGCTCGTTCCAGCCGAGCAAACGCTCTGGTCGGTGAGCTGCAAGGACCAGATCGCGCCATACCCGCTGCCAAGTTTTTGCGGTATCGAGACTGTCACGTAACCCCCGCCAACGCTCAAGCCATAGCCCGCCGGCGGCGTGGTCGTCGACGGCCAGCATCGACCGAATCCGGATGGTGGCACGTATGGCGCTTCGCCCAGCAGTTTCACCGTGGGCGTGCCCCCCGGAGTGCCGCCGGAGATCGCGAGTCTCACGCTACAGCTTGCCGGATAGCCACCCAGGCAGCTTCCGCTAGTCAACGAGATGTGCGGGTACACGTAGAACGTCGGAGAGATCGAAGCGGTCTGGCCCAGCGCGTCGGTGACCAGCACGCTGAACTGCCAGTACTGCGCTCTCTGCGCGAAGGTCCCGGCCAGGGAGAGCTGGTTCAGGTGGGTGCCGACCGGGACGAGGCCGCCCGGCTGCATGGTGTAGGTGAACGGCGCCGTGCCGCCGGTCAGCGTCCCGAAGTTGCCGCAGACGTCCACGCAGCCCACCTCGACCGAGCAGTAGCGCGCGCAACCGGTGACCAGGCTTGCGGCGGGGGCGGCGGCGATCGCGATCGTGCCGGGCAGGGCGTTCGCGCTGCCGCCTGAGTCGGCCAGCTGGATCGTGAACGAGAAGCCGCCGGCCCTGGTCGGTGTGCCGGAGACGGAACCGTCCGAGCCGAGGGTCAGGCCGTCCGGCAGCGCTCCCGTCGTGATTGTCCATGTGTACGGCTGCACGCCCCCGGTCGCGGCCAGCGTGACCGGTGTGTAGGCGACGCCCACCTCGCCGGCATGGAAGGGCGGCGTCGAAGCCTGCAGCTGCGAAGTCAGAGTGGGCGACGGCGACGGGATGGGCGTGGTCGCGGCGCTGTTGCTGCCCGTCGTCTTCGGGGAGCAGTTGGGCAGGGCGCATCCGCCTAGCAGCACCAAGAGCGCCGTCATGACGACAGCGCGCGGCCACCTTCCTCTCACGGCTTCAAAACGCACGAAATGCGATCGAAGTCTAAGTTGCCGTCAGCGGATTCTGATCAGTCCAGGCTGATGGCGTCGCGAAGTTTCTCGAAAAAGCCCTTGGACACCTTCTCCGGCTTGCCTGTTAGGCCCCCCACCTTGCGCAGAAGGGCCTTCTGCTCGGCGTTGAAGTCCTTGGGGATGACGACCTGGATCACGACGTACTGGTCGCCGCGGCGGCCGCCGCGCACGTCCGGCATACCCCGGCCCTGCAGGCGGAAGGACTGGCCGTGCTGGGTGCCGGCGGGGATGGCGATCTCCACGGGGCCTTCGAGGGTCGGGATCTCGATCCGGTCGCCGAGCGCCGCCTGCACCATGTTGACCCGCAGCTCGTAGACGACGTCCTGGTCGTGCCGGGCGAGATGGGCGTGAGACTTGACCCGGAGCACCACGTAAAGGTCGCCCGGCGGGCCGCCGCGAACCCCCGCCTCGCCTTCGCCGTTCAGCCTGATCTGCGAGCCGGTGTCGACCCCGGCGGGGATCCTCACCACGAGCCGCTTCGGCGTCTCGACCCGCCCCTGGCCGTGGCACTGCACACACGGGTTGAGGAGGATGCGGCCGGCGCCCGAGCAGGTCGGGCAGGTGGCGGTGGTGACGACGGATCCGAAGATCGATTGCGCGGCGCGCCGGACCTGGCCGGATCCGCGGCACCCCGGACAGGTCTCCGCGCCACTGCCCGGCTCCGCGCCGCTGCCCGAGCAGCGCCCGCAGCCCGCGAGGCGGGCTATGTCCACCTGCTTCTCGACGCCGGTGAACGCCTCTTCGAAAGTGATGGTTAGGTCGTAGCGGAGGTCGTCACCGCGGTTCGAGCGCTCCCGGCGCGAGCGGCCGCCGCCGAAAAACGTGTCGAAGATGTCGCCGAACGGCATGTCCGTGAAATCGACCGCCGGACCTCCGCCGGATTCGACAGCCGCGTGGCCGAACATGTCGTACGTGCGCCGCCGCCCGGGATCGGAAAGCACGCCGTAGGCCTCGCTGGCCTCGACGAACCGGGCGTGCGCCGCCGCGTCATCGGGGTTGCGGTCGGGATGCGAGTCCATCGCGATCTTTCGAAAAGCGCGCTTGAGCTCGTCCGGCGAGGCCTGGCGGCCCACGCCGAGCACCTCGTAGTAGTCGCGCTTGACCGCCACTTATCTATTCGCTGGCGGGAGACGGAAGGGACGGCGGCCGGGCGACCCTGACGAGCGCGGGCCGCACCACGCGGTCGCGGATGCGATAACCGCGGCGCAGCTCCGACACCACCGTGTCCTCGGGGTGCTCGGACGACTCCTCGTGGCCGATCGCCTCGTGCAGCTTGGGGTCGAAGTGCGCCCCCACCGACTCGATCGCTTCGAGCCCGTGCGCGCCAAGGGCTTCCTCCAGCTTGCGAACCGAGAGCTCGAGGCCCTTGGACCAAGCCTCGTCGACGTCGTGCGGCTTGTGCTCGAGCGCATTGTGGAGCGCGTCCAGGCCGGGCAAGAGCCGCCCGATCAGCTCGGCCGACGCGTGCTGGATGGTCTCGGCCTGCTCCTGTCGTGCGCGCCTCTTGTAGTTGTCGAAATCGGCGGCGAGTCGCAGGTGTCGGTCCTTCGCCTCTGCCAGCGCCGACTCGAGCTCGGCGATCTTGGCCTCCATCGAAGAGCCGGCCGGCGACAGGGGATCGGCCGTCTTGCGGTGACTTTCCGCCTCGTGCGGCTCCTGGGGGTCGTGCGGATGCTTGCGGGTGGTCATCTCGGACTAGATACCTCGAACCGGCTCTTGCTCAAACTCCCAGCTCGGCCATGCGATCGCTCGCGGCCAGCGCCACCGCCTGCAGCCGGGCCACGGTCTGGCTGTAAGCCATACGGGTCGGACCGATCACCCCGAGCACGCCCTTCAGCCGGTTGGAAGGTCCGTAGGTCGTGAGCACGACGGCGCATCCCTGGAGCTGGCTCGAGGCGTTCTCGGAGCCGATGACGATCTGGAGCTCGGACTCGCCGATCAGCTGCCTGAGCAGCACTGTCAGGTAGCGCGTCTCCTCGAGGACCTCCAGAACCTGCTGCAGGCGCGACGACTCGGCGAACTCCGGCTGGCGCACCAGGTTGCGGACGCCGTCGTGGACGACCAGGCTCTCCGAGCCCTTCTCGTAGATGTCGAGGACCGCCACGACCCGGCCGAGTAGCTCCTTCTCCAGGCCGAGGGCGGCCGTGTCGTAGTGGCGCCGGACCTCTTCGCTGCCCCGTCCGGCGAGCGAGCCGTTGAGGCGCGCTGCGAGCTTGGTCAGCTGGGCCTGGCTGGCCGCCTCCGCGACGGTCACCACCTGCTGGCGCAGGAGGTTGCCCTCGAGCAGGAGGATGAGAAGGACCTCGGTAGGCTCCAGCGACACGAGGTCGACATGCTTGACCCGGGCCTGCGCGCCCTGTGGCGCGCTCGCGACCGACGCGTTCTGGGTCACAGCGGCCGCGGTCATGGCCACTTTCTCCACCATTCCCTGGACGTCGGCCGGCGCGGTGCGGAGCTCCTCTTTGATGAAGACGCCGACCCGCTCGGGGATCTTCTCCACGTCCATCAGGAAGTCGACGAAATAGCGGTAGCCGGAATCCGTCGGAACGCGGCCGGCGGAGGTATGAGGCTGGGTCAGGTACCCCTGGTCGGCGAGCTCAGCCAGCTCGCTGCGGATGGTGGCCGACGAGAGGTTGACGAAGTAGCGGCTCTGCAGCGCCTGGGAGCCGACCGGCACCGCGCTGGTCGTGAACTCGTGCACCACCGCCCTGAGGATCGCCTGCTTCCTGTTTTCCATCTCTTTTTCAGCACTCCGGCAGCCAGAGTGCTAGTTACAGTACCGCGAGCGCGATCTGGTTGTGTAGGTCCAGGCCGCGCCGGGTCGGGACGACCCGGCCGCCCGTCCGCTCCACCAGACCCGCCGCGCTGAGACGGGTCAGCTCGTCGTCGAAGCCTTCGGGCGCAGCCATGCCCTCGACCGTGCGCAGCCCGAGCATCAGCGACTCGGCGGCAGCCTTGTGCGCCGGGAGCTCCTCGCCCTCAGCCCGCGGCTCATTCGCCGCCGCGATGTATTCCCGAGGGCGGGCGAGGTTCCACCAACGCCAGGCCGTGACCCCATCTGTGGCGTACGAGTGCGCGCCTGCGCCCGCGCCGTACACGGGGCGGCAGCGCCAGTACGCGCGGTTGTGGCGGGACTCGAAGCCGGGCCTCGACCAGTTGGAGACCTCATAGCGCCCGAAGCCTGCCGACTCGAGCTCGGCACAGGCCACGTCCAGCTGGTCCCACTGGAGGTCCGGGTCGACCTCCGGCAGGCGACCTTCGGCACGGCGGCGGAACAGGAGCGTTCCCTCCTCGAAGGAGAGGCAGTACGTCGACACGTGGTCGGGGCCGAGCGCGATCGTCTGCCGCAGAGTGTCGAGCCAGGTGTCGCGGTCCTGGAACGGCACCGCATAGATGAGGTCGACGCTGATGTTCGAAACCCCCATGTCGCGAGCGAGCCTGAAAGCGCGGGTCGCCTGCGCACCATCGGTCTTGCGTTCGAGGACGGCAAGGGCGCGCGGGTCAAACCCCTGGACACCCAGACTCAAGCGGTTGACCCCGGACTCGAGCCATGCCGCGATGCGAGCCTCGTCCGTGCTGGCCGGGTTGGCCTCGAGCGTCAACTCCGCGCCGTTGGCGAGGTTGAAGTTGGCGCGAATGAAGTCGAGCAGGCGCGTCATCAGTGCCGGCGGTAGAAGGCTTGGGGTGCCGCCCCCGAAGTAGACGGTCTCCAGCTCGCCGAACGGATGCTTTTCTAAAGCGCCGGCCAGCTCGCGCTCCAGCGCGTCGACGTAGTCCGGCATCAGGCTGTCCATGCGCGCGTAGGCGTTGAAGTCGCAGTAACCGCATTTGTGCTTGCAGAACGGGATGTGGACGTAGAGGTGCGTGAACGGCTTCATCACACGCCCTTGATCGTGTAGCGCTGACCTCGCGCGGACTCGAGCTCGCGCCGCAGGTAGTCGACCGCGTCTTTCTCGTTCGACACCAGCTCTTTGATCCGCAGCGCCATGCGGTCCTCGACTCGCGCGATCTGCCGCCCGATCTGTTCCGCGTTGGCGTTGTGGCTGCGGTATCGCTCGCGCTTGCGCCAGAGTCGCGCGTGCTCGTCGCGCAGGTCGGCGACCGAGCGCACGACCTGGCAGTCGAGGCACAGGCCGTCGCGCACCTGCGAGCTCGGCACCTGCTTGCCGCAACCTCGGCAGAAGATGAGAAGGCCGCTCAAGAAACCTTCAGGTCGGCGACCATGGCGCTGCTCAGCTCGCGCAGCCGCTCCGGGCTGATCTCGAACACGGAGTCGGGCCGGCCGGCCGCCGCCCACACGACGTCGTGGTGCATGAGGTCTCGGTCCATGAACACGCGGACCTCTGTGGCGTGGCCGAAGGGCGGCACGCCTCCGATCGAGTAACCGGTCGCGCCCCGCGCCATCTCCGCGTCTGCTTTTGCCACCGGTTCACCCGCGACGGCGCCGAGTCGCCTCTCGTCGAGACGGTTGGCGCCGCTGACCAGCGCCACCACGGGCTGACCGGCGGCGATGAAGACCAGCGACTTGACGATCTGCGCGACCTCGCAGCCCACCGCGCGAGCCGCATCCACGGCCGTGCGAGTGCCCTGCGGGAACTGTCGCACCTCGACCCCGATCTCCGATTCCGCAAGCCACGACTCGAACCGCCTCATCGCGTTTCAGGATAGGGGCCGGTTGCAAACCGGCGTCGCTAGAGGTCACGCTAATCAGCAGTGCTGGAGCAACGTTCGAAGGTCGTCGTCACCGGCGCCGCCGGTTTCATCGGATCACACCTGTGCGAACGATTGCTGGCCGACGGCCACGAGGTCGTCGGCATCGACTGCTTCAGCGCCTATTACGATCGCTCACGCAAAGAGCAGAACCTGGAAGCGTCGCGGGCCAACCCGAGCTTCAGCTTCCACGAGCTGGACCTGGTCGAGGACGACCTGCGGGGCGCGATGGCCGGCTCGCAGGTCGTGTTCCACCTCGCCGGCCAGCCCGCCGTCAGGCCGAGCTGGGGCAGCGATTTCGATCGTTATGTGCACGACAACATCCTGGCGACGCAGCGCGTCCTCGAGTACGTTCGAGAGAACCCGGTGCAGCGGCTGGTGTACGCCGGCAGCTCGTCCGTGTACGGCGACGCGGAGATGTTTCCCACCAAGGAGACTGCCCTGCCGCGCCCGCTCTCGCCTTACGGGATGACCAAGCTCGCGGCGGAGCACCTCGTTCACGTCTACATGCGCAGCTTCGGCGTCCCGGCTGTTTCGCTGCGCTACTTCACGGTGTACGGCCCACGGCAGAGACCGGACATGGCCCTTGCCCGGTTCATGCAGGCGCTGGCAGACAGCAAGGAGATCGAGGTGTTTGGAGACGGCGAGCAGACACGCGAGTTCACCTACGTTTCGGACGCCGTCGACGGGACCGTGAAGGCGGCCGCCGCCGATGCAGTCGGCCTCGTCTTCAACCTCGGCGGCGGAAGTCGCGTCACCATCAACCGGGTGCTGGCGACCCTCGAGGACATCAGCCGGATCAAGGTGCACCGCCACAACCTCCCCGCCGCGGCAGGAGACCCGCGGCACACCGGCGCATCGATCAACCTGGCGCGAGAGAAGCTGGGTTGGGAGCCACGGGTGTCGCTACGCGAAGGCCTGACCAAGCAGTGGCTCTGGTTCCAGGAAACCGCGAACCAGGCCCGCTTGAGAACCGCGCCCCGGTAGCCCTAGCCTCCCTGCAGGCTCAGCTGCCATGCGGGACCTACGCGCGACAGTGGCGCCTCGCATGAGCGCGACGCCGCCTCGACGTTCGAGGTCGACCGGCAGACCAGCATCGCCCCCTTGGTGCCGGCGCTGAACACGCTGAAGTACTGTCCGCTGCCGTCGTCGTAGAAGGTTGACACGCCGTTCGCGTCCACGCTGGCCGTGCCGCGCAGCGCATTGATCCAGTCGTCCGCCGCCTGGGTCGTGCTGAAGTCGAGCACGCCCGCCCTCATCTCCATGTGCGTGTCCGCGTCCAGCACGTAGTCGCCGAACACCATGGTGTCCACGCCGTCGCCGTGCAGGATCCCGGCCAGCACCTCCGGCGACGCGAAGCCGAGCATCACGACCACCGCCTCCACCGGCAGCCTGGTCGAGCCCAGCAGCGTCATGTCCGGTCCCGCCGGAGGCAGCAGGGTGCTGTCCGAGCTTGGAGGCGGGCTGGTCTTGATCTTGCCGGCGAGGACGTCTTTCAGTCGCGAAACGATCTTGGTCGCGAGCTTGCCCAGCAGGCTGACGCTAGGGAAAGCGTCCTTGCGGTTCAGGCTGATAGAGGTCACGACCTGGCCGACCCGGACGAAGGTATCGGTCTCGAACGGGGCCGCCGTCGAGGTCTGCGAGCCGTAGTAGAGGACCTGGTCCCCCACCTTCGGACCTGATGCCGACGTGCCGAAGGCCGACTGGACGTTTGTCATCTGCGTGGTCGCCGTCGTCGTCGAGTCCCACAGTGTGAACTCCACTTCCAGGGTCTCGGCCGTGCCGATGTGGGAGAAGCGCTGGACGACATGGAAGCGCTCCTGGAACGGCATCGTGGCGGAATCGAGGGGCCGCACGCCGAAGGATGGCGGCCCCGGCCACCAGTTGGAATCGCCCAGTACCGACTGGACGTCGGCCTGGCTCGGCTCGGCCGCATAAAGCTCGATCGGCGTGGCGTTGGCGCCACTGCTCGACGAACGCGCGCAGGCGGCAGCGAAAAGCGCTGTCGCGATGATCAGGGCGAGTGTCCGCATCGCTTTAGTCAAGCTTTAACACCGCCATGAACGCCTCTTGTGGAATCTCGATCGAACCGACGCGCTTCATACGTCTCTTCCCTTCTTTCTGCTTTTCCAGGAGCTTGCGCTTGCGGGTGATGTCGCCGCCGTAGCACTTCGCAAGCACGTCCTTACGCATTGCCGAGATGGTCTCGCGAGCGACGACCTTACCTCCGATCGCCGCCTGCAGGGGCACCTCGTAGAGCTGGCGAGGGATGATCGTCCGCAACTTCTCGACCAGGCGGCGGCCCTGGCTCTGCGCCTTGCTGCGATGGGTGATGAGCGACAGAGCATCGACCGGCTCACCGGCGACCAGCACGTCGAGCTTGACGAGCTCGCCCTCGCGGAACCCGATCATCTCGTAATCCATCGATGCGTAGCCCTTGGACCGCGACTTCAGCTGGTCGTAGAAGTCGTGGATGATCTCGCCCAGCGGGATCTCATACTCGAGCACGACACGGTCGCCCGGCCTGTGCTCCAGGTGCTTGAACATCCCGCGCCGCTCCTGGCACAGCTCCATCATCGGACCGACAAAACCCGACGGGACGATGACCGAGAGCTTGACGAATGGCTCTGAGATGGATTCGACCAACGTCGGGTCGGGCAGCAGCGCCGGGTTGTCGACAGCGATGACCTCGCCCCGTCTCAGCTTCACCTGGTACTCGACCGTCGGCGCCGTGGTGATGAGGTCCAGCTGGAATTCGCGCTCCAGGCGCTCCTGGACGATCTCGAGATGGAGCAGGCCGAGGAACCCGCAGCGGAAGCCGAACCCCAGCGCCGCGGAGTTCTCGGGCTCGTAGGAGAGCGCAGCGTCGTTCAGCTGCAGCTTTTCGAGCGCCTCCTTCAGGTCGGAGAACTGGTCCGACTCGGTCGGGAACAGCCCTGCGAAGACCATCGGCTTGACCTGGCGATAGCCCGGCAGCGCAGTGGTCGCGCCGTGCTCCAGCGATGTGATCGTGTCCCCGACCCGGGCGTCGACCACGTTCTTGATCGCGGCGATCACGTAGCCGACCTCGCCCGCCGTGAGCTTCTCGGCAGGCTGCGGCCGCGGTGCGAACCAGCCGACCTCGTCGACCTCGTGGACCTTGCCCGTGTTCATCATCCGGATCTTGCTGCCGGGGTGGATCTCACCGTCAACCACGCGCACGTACGTGATGACACCGCGGTAGATGTCGTAGTGCGAGTCGAAGATGAGGGCGCGCAGCGGCTTGGTCGCATCGCCGCGCGGATGCGGCACACGCGCGACGATGGCCTCGAGGATGTCCTCGGTGCCGATGCCCTGCTTGGCGGACGCGAAGATGACCTGGTCGCGGGGAATGCCGGTCACGTCCGAGATCTCCTCGGCGACCATCTCCGGCTGGGCCGCGTCGAGGTCGATCTTGTTGACGACCGGGACCAGGGTGAGGCCCGCCTCGACCGCCTGGTAAAGGTTGGCCAGCGTCTGAGCCTCAATGCCCTGGGCCGCGTCGACCACCAGGATCGCGCCTTCGCACGCGGCGAGCGAGCGCGAGACCTCGTAGGCGAAGTCCACGTGCCCCGGCGTATCGATCAGGTTGAGCTCATACGACTGCCCGTCGTGGGCGGGATACGTCATGCGAACCGCCTGGAGCTTGATCGTGATGCCTCGCTCGCGCTCGAGGTCCATGGTGTCGAGGACCTGGTCCTGCATGTCGCGCTGGCTGATCGACCCCGTGTATTCGAGCAGCCGGTCGGCCAGGGTCGACTTGCCGTGGTCGATGTGGGCGATGATGCAGAAGTTCCGGACCTGGGCCTGGACGGTGGGCACGCTCAAATCCTAGAGAGGGTGAGAATCACGGACGTGGCTGTCGTCCTCGCGCTCGGCGTGCTCCTTGCGTTGGCCGGCATCGTTTTGCTGCTCAACCTTTTTGGAGCCGGCGACTTCGTGGTGCGGCGCGTGACCTCGCGCTCACTCGGTGAGCTGGCGCCCGGTTATGCCGCCACGCCGCGCGGTTTCAAGACCTACGCGGTCCTGGTCCTGTCGGTGGGTTTGCTCTGCGCCGGGATCGGGTTGACGGCGGTCTTCGTCCCCCTGGCGGCAGTGGTGATAGTGCTCGCGGCGGTGACCTTCGGTGTGGCTTCGATGATCGCCATCGCAGGCGAGGTCGAGACGTATCGCGCGCTGAAGCGCTGAGCTCAGCGGCTCGCGAGGACGATCGCGAGCGCGACGAGGGCGGCGGTGTCCGCGCGCAGGTTCCGGGGCCCGAGGTCTGCTTTGGGCTCGACCAGGGCGAGCTCTCGGTCGGTCCAGCCGCCCTCGGGACCCACCAGGAGGGTAAGGTCGCGGGGCTCGGCCACCGCGGAAAGCAGGGTCTCGGCGCCGCGGACGAGCATGACCGGATGGGTCGCTCGCGCCAACACCGCGTCGAGCGACGCCGCGTGTGTCACCTGGGGCACGTGCAGGCGGCCGGCCAGCATCGCAGCCTCGCGGCAGATGGTCGCCCACCGTTCGGGCTTCGACCCCCGTGCCACGCTGCGGTCGGCCTGGAACACGATGAAAGCGTGGGCGCCCGCCTCGGTGCACCGCGACAGCACGAGCTCGAGGGCCGGCGCCGGCAAGTTGGCGACTGCGATCGTGACCTGCGCACTGGGCTCGGGCCGGTGCGGCTGCTCGTCCACGATGATCCCGCTCACCCGCTCGCTGGACACGGAATCGAGCCGCACCCTCAGCTTGAACCCGGCAGGATCCACGACGTCGATCTCCTCCCCCACCCGCGCCCGCAACGAGCGCGCCAGGTGCTGTGCGTCGCCGCCCTCGATTACCGCGCGTCCGCCTTCACGTCTCGCAAAGAAAGATGGCAAGCGTCACATCACGTTGAACGTTTCGTAGACGGCGACCTGCGCTCCGCCCCTGATCACCGGGCAGCCCTTGGCCATTTTCGTCGCAGCCTCGAGCGAAGGAGCTTCGATGATGCTGTAGCCGGTCGCGCGCTGACCGACCGGCCCTTTCGCGACGGTGCCGTCTGGTCTCACCTTGTTGACCGCGCCAGAAAACGGATTGCCGCCGTCGACCACCGCAGCACCGAGCTTCGTGAACCAGGACGTCCACTGCTTCATCACGCGCGCCTGGGCCGCCGGGGTTTCCGGCATGCTGCCGCCGTAGTAGACCAGCAGGTACTTCACGTCTTCCTCCTCGTCGCGCGTCCGACAGGCTCCAGGCGGCCCGCGTCGCTATTTCACGCGCTTGCTCAGCCAGGCGCAAGGGTCGACCGAAGCTCGCCGATCAAGCTCAGCGCCGATTCGAGGCGGGCGCGGTTGCCGCGGTCGTTGAGCCAGCGGCTCTGCCCTGACGGGTGCGGCAGGGGCACCATGGCCGGCCTCTGCCCAAATTGCTCGCCGACGCGGTCTTCGAGCCGGCCCGGGCCCAGGAATCGCGCGATCGCCATCTGGCCGACCAGGATGATCGCTCTGGGCTTGACGAGGTCGAGCTCGGCCTCGAGCCAGCGTGCGCAGTTGGCGATCCCGGCGGGTGGCGGGCGGAGGTCGCCGGTCCCGGCGCGGTTGCGGCCCGGGAAGCAGCGCATCAGCGACGCGACGTAGGTCAGGCGGCGGAACTCTTCGGCGCTGGCAAAGCCGGCGCGCACCATCCACCGGTCGAGCTCTTTGCCGGCGCGACCGGAAAACGGCCGTCGCGACACTCGCTCCACGGGGCCTGGCGCCTGTCCGACCAGGAAGAAAGGCGCGCCCCACGATCCCGAGAACGTGGGATTGGCCTCGGCGATGATGCCGGCGTCTGCGCAAACGGTGCATGCGCGGCATGCCGCCTGATGAGCGGCGAGGGCGGCGGGACCGCCGACCTGTGACACCGGAGGTTCGACCGCCTAGAAGACGCGGCGGAGCCGGGGGTTGGCGGCCGTGCCGGGAATGCGGCCGCGCTTGGCGATCGGCTTGCCGGCAATCTCCTTGATGTCGGCGGTGAAGGCGATCGGCGGGGCGGCGCTGATCGCCATCCCCACACCGTATGAGTCGACCGGGGCGTGCGCCGCCTCGAAATCGCGGATGCGCTGCGCGTCGAGCCCGCCGGAGATGTAGATGCCGACGTGCTCGTGGCCGGCCTGGTCGAGCCTCGCGCGCACTTCCTTCACCAGGTCGACTGTGACCTGGCCGCGTTCCTTCGGGGTGTCGAGGCGCACGCCGCGGAGCCGCTTGCCGAGCGCTTCGGCGACCCGCAGCGACTCCTCAGCCTCGTCCTTGAAAGTGTCGACGAGCACGATCCGCAGCACGTCGTCGGGCATGTGCGCGTCGAAGGCGCGCGCGGCCTGGACGGTGTCGCCGAAAACCAGGATCATCGCGTGCGGCATGGTGCCCGACGGCGCCTTCAGCCCCGCCAGCTGGGCGCCCAACGGCGTGGCGCAGCCGGCGCACCCGCCGACGACGGCCGCGTACTCCATGACCGGGCCGATGAGCGGGTGCACATGGCGCGCTCCGTAAGAGATCACGCGCTTGCCAGCGGCCGCGACGACGATCTCGTGGGCCGCGGTCGCCCAACCTGAACAGCTGGACAGCATCCCGAGCAGGGCCGTCTCGTAAACGCCGACGCGTGAGTAAGGGGCTCGCACCCGTAGCACGGTTTCGCGTTCGGTCATGGGCTCGCCCTCGGCGATCGCCCAGGCCTCGTCCCCCTTCTGGAGCACGGCCCCGAGCAGGCGCAGCGCCTCGGCGATGCCACAAAGGACTCCCGGGCGGCTCGAGAAGAAGTCCATCGCGACGACGGCGTCGACGTCGGCGGCGGCGAGGGTGTCGTGGGCCCGCTGGAAGTAGACGTCGGAAGCCGGGCCGGCGAAATAGGACAGCAGCTCTGAGCTCGGGCTCTGGGCAGTGACCTGCTTCATCGCCGTGAAAATTAACAGGCAGGGTTGTCAAGGGTTTGCCCTTGAACTAACTTCGGAGGCGGTTTGGCGTGAAAGCTTCGGGGGAGGGAAGCCACGAAATGAGGGAGGGCCCACCCTGGGGATCGGCCTTTTGGGCCGCGGCTCAGCCCCCAATAGCTCGCCAATCGGCTGCCTCCTGACTCCCGGTAACATGCCTTGTCGATGTCCGCCCCTTCGTCCCAACAGGTCCTAGCCGCGCTCGCTCAGATCCAGGATCCCGACCTCGGCCGCGACGTCGTGGCCCTCGGCATGATCAAGGAGCTCGAGGTCAGCCCGGCCGGCAGGGTCAGCTTCACGTTCGAGCTCACGACACCGGCCTGTCCCGTTCGCGACCGATTCAAGTCGCAGGCCCAAGACCTGGTCGGAGAGATCCCCGGCGTGACCGGTGTGGACGTCCGGATGACCGCGAACGTGCGGCCCGCATTCTCGCGGCCCAAGCCTTCGGAAATCCTGCCCGGCGTCAAGCAGACCATCGCGGTCGCCTCGGGCAAGGGCGGCGTCGGCAAGTCGACGGTGGCTGTCAACCTGGCGGCGGCTCTGCGCCTGAGCGGTGCGGAGGTGGGCCTGCTGGACGCCGACATCTACGGCCCTTCCGTGCCGGCGATGACCGGCTCGCGATCGGTGCCGGAGCAGATCAACGGCATGCTGCAGCCGATCGAGGCGCACGGGCTCAAGCTGATGTCGTTCGGCCACATTTACCCAGGCGACCAACCGACCATCTACCGCGGCCCCATGGTCGGCAAGGCGATCGAAGCGATGATGGTCCAGGTCGACTGGGGACGCCTCGACTACCTGGTGATCGACCTGCCCCCCGGGACCGGTGACGCGTCGTTGACCCTCGCGCAGGCCATCCCGATCACCGGCGTCGCCATCGTCTGCACGCCGCAGGACGTGGCGACGGACATCGCGATCAAGGCGCTCCAGATGTTCCGCAAGCTCAACGTGACACCACTCGGGCTCATCGAGAACATGAGCTGGTACATCTGCCCGAGCTGCGGACACCGACACGAGATCTTCAGCCACGGTGGTGCGGAGGAAGCGGCCAAGCGGCTCGGCGTTCCCTTCCTCGGCGCGGTCCCTCTGGAAGAAGGGATCCGCGAGGACGCCGACTCCGGCACCCCGGTAGTCATCTCTCGTCCCGAGTCTGCCGGCGCCAAGGCGTTCATGCACATCGCATCACAGGTGGCAGCAAGAACCTCGATCCAGTCGTTCCGCCAGCTGCCCGTCATCAACGTCCGTTAGGCGCGACACTGCAAGACCCCGATCCATTTCCGACCTCAGTTGACGTCGACCGCGCCCGCCAGGTCATGGACATCACCTGGGAGGATGGCCATCACACCGAATACTCGGGTGAGCAGCTGCGATGGGCATGCCCTTGCGCTGAATGTCGCGGTGAAGCCGGCGCGCCGGGCCGGCTCTCGCGGGTGAAAAACCTTAGCGCCGACGAGCTGCGCATCCATGACGTCACGCTCGTCGGCCAGTACGCGCTGCAGGTCGCTTTCGAAAGCGGGCATAACACCGGCATCTATACGTTCGCCCTGCTGCGCCGGCTCGCAGAGCAACCCCCGCCGTTGGCGCCGGGTCTCATTTGAGATAATCCTCGCGGCCCGTTGTCGATTTCCACGTCGCTGCCACAGATCGAGCCGTCGGACCCGCCGGTCCAGCCAATAAGGCGAAGTCCGCGCCGCCGTAACCGTTTCGGACGCCGAGGCTGGATCGCCGTCGGCTTGACGTTGCTCGTCCTTCTCGTCAGCGTGGGCACGTATCTCGCTTACGAGAACACGCTTCCGACCACGGTGACGACCAACTTCAAGAACGGACAGAAGGATGTCCCGACCGACAGCCGTATCGTGCTCGACTTCAGCCGGCCGGTCGCCATGGCCGCGGTTGAACAGGCCTTTTCCATCACGCCCACCACGGATGGGTCGATCTCGTCGGTTTCCGGCGACACGCACTACGCGTGGACGCCCAAGAAACCGCTTGCGGAGCTGACCAGCTACACCGTCGTGATGAAGCCGATCTACGACGTCGGCCATCACCGCATGAATTCGGCCACCTGGAGCTTCACCACCATCATCGTGCCGCGCATCACATCGGTGCTGGGGCCGGGCGGGACTGCCCTCACCGACGGCGCCGAGATCGACCCGGGCGCAACGTTGACGTTGAATTTCAACGACCAGATGGAGCCAGGGACGATCAAGGTCTCGATCGGAACGCAGATCGCAAGCCTGAAGTGGGCCGCGGACGACCGCAGCGCCATTGTCTCGACCGCAGGCATCCTGGCCGGCCCGATCACGCTGTCGATGGCCCCCGGCGGCCGTGATCAATCGGGACACCTGGTGCCCAGCGCTTTCGCGTTGAACACCGGCATCTACTATCACGACGCCGAGCACACGACAGCCCTCAAGTACCCGGCCCTGATCCAGATCCCCAACGACCAGGGCGCCTGGGACCAGAACGGGCTGCAGGGGGCCGGCATCGTTTTCGAGTACCTTGCCGAGGGCGGCATCACCCGCCTCACGGCGGTCTTCGACAACGCCCCGGACCTCATCGGGCCAATGCGGTCCAGCCGGTTCATCTCCTTGAAGCTCGGCCGTCACTACAAAGGCCTCCTGTTCCAGTCCGGTGAATCGCAGGCGACTCGCGCGCAAGCCGCCCAGGATCCCACCCCTCAGTTCTTCGACACGGTCGGCTACCAGTTCCGCACCAACTCGCGGTATGCCCCGGACAACTTGATGATCAAGGGCCCGCTGGTGCTGGCCGCCGAGCAGAACTACTTTTCGAGCATCCCTGCCTTCGTCATCCCGAAGGCACGGCCCGCTGTTTCTGGCGGCGCGGCGGAAACGACCTTCAGCGTCGCCGAGCACAACTCGACGTACACCTACGACCCGGTGACCGGCACCTACCAGAAAAGCGAGCAGGGGCACTCCTATTCAGATGTGGGCTTGCGGCAGCCCCTGCGCATGTCCATGGTCGTCACGCTGCACACGCGCGAGACGCTGCTCGACATCGGAGACGGCCACGGCTCATACATCCATGACTACGACCTCGACACCAACGGCGCGATCGACGTGTACTACCTGGGCCAGCACTACACGGGGACGTGGGCATCCACCGACAGCCACGGCCCCCTTGCCTTCACCGTCAACGGCCAGCCGCTGAGCCTACCTCCGGGACTGGTCTGGATCGACGTAACGCAGTAGCGCCAGCGCTACGGCGGTGACCGGTTCGTCCGCCATCTCCTCGTGGAGCGCGCGAGCCTCACGAAGTGGTGACCGTGGTTGGCAGGATTCGCGGTGGCCAACACGACGGAGGCGGCCTACACGAGCGGGACCGATGCCGCCTACGCGCGAGCTGCGTCCTTCAACGACGAGACGTAGGCCGAAGCTGCGACGGCCGCCGTCGTGCCATCGCCCACCGCGGTTGCGATCTGCTTGGTCAACTGCGCCCGCACATCGCCGACGGCCCAGATGCCCTCGACCGAGGTCTGCATCTTGCTGTCGGTGACGATGTAGCCGCCTGCGTCGTGATTCACGTGCACCTTGAACAGGCCGGAGTTCGGCACGAAACCGATGAAGATGAAAACGCCACCGACCGCGAGCTCCTTGGGCTGCCCATGCTGCTCATAGCGCACGACGCGGACCTTCTCGTCGCCTCCGATCTCCTTGACCTGGGCGTCGAAGATGAACTCCATCTTCGGGTTCGCTCGCGCGCGTTCGACCAGGATCGGCTGCGCGCGGAGCTCGCTGCGGCGATGCACGATGTAGACCTTTGAGGCGTAGCGCGTGAGGAACTCGCCTTCTTCGACGGCCGCGTCGCCACCGCCGACGACAGCCAGCTCCTGGCCCTTGAAGAACGCGCCGTCACAGACGGCGCAGTAGCTGACGCCGCGACCCCAGTACTCCTTCTCGCCTGGCACGTCGAGGTATCGAGGCAGTCCGCCGGCGGCCATGATCACCGCGGGCGCCCGAAGCTCCTCGCCCGACTCGAGGCGCACCACCCTCGTGGTTCCCTCGACGTCGATCTCCTTGACCGGCTCGAAGTCGCGGACCTCGACCCCGAATTTGCGCGCGTGGTCGCCCATCTTCACGGCCAGCTCGGAACCCAGGATCGACTCGATGCCTGGGTAATCCTCGATCAGCTCTGTGTTCAGCAGCTGGCCCCCCAGGGGGCCCCGGTCGACCACCACGGTGCGAAGGTTCATGCGCGCCGTGTAAAGGCCGGCCGCCAGCCCCGCCGGGCCGCCTCCGACTATGACCACGTCGTGCTCGCTCATTGCATCAATTGGAAGTGTGGGAGGAGGGCTCCGTATTCCTGCACGGCGTTAGCCGTTCTTGAACTGCGCCCCGTAGCCGCCCCGCGGCGTCTGGCAGGTGATGTTGTCGAACGGGCAGCCGATGGAGCAGGCGCCGCACTCGATGCAGTTGCCGAAGCTGACGAGGTTCTTCTGCTGCTCCTGGTTCCACTCGTAGACGCCCGCCGGGCAGAAGTGGTTGCAGTACTTGCCCTTGCACTTGGTGCCGCAGACGGCCTGGTCGACGACCTCGATATGGGCGTGCCCTGAGTCCTCGTTGTACTTGACGGTGAACAGCTTGTCGGTGAGCTTTTCCATCAGCCTGCCCCGAACCGCTCCCACACCCGGCACATCAACCGCACGGTATTGATGTAGTCCGCCGCGTGGATGTTCTCGTTGGGCGCATGGATCCGGTTGTCGGGACGGCCGACGCCCACCGGCAGCACCGTCGGCACGCCGAGGTCGGCGACCACCGGGTGCATCGGGCCGGTGGCGGGCATGAACGGCCAAAGGATCGGCTCGCCATACATCTCGCCTACGCACTCGATGACGCTTTTCGCCACCGCCGAGGCAGGGTCGGAGCGTGCAGGCTTCTCGCCTTCACCGGCCAGGATCTCGACCTTCTCGAACCCGTTGCGATCCAGGTGCTTTCGCAACAGTTCCAGGACATCATGAGGATCCTGGTCCGGGATGAGCCGGAAGTCGAGCTTGGCGGTCGCCTCGGCCGGGAGGACGGTCTTTGAACCCGGACCCTGATAACCAGTCGTGATGCCCGCCACGTTGCACGTGGGCAAAAAGAGCAGCTGCTCGATGACTCGCTCCGCCCGTGGCTCTCGAACGAGGCGCTCGAACCCCACGAGCTGCTTGCGCTTGTCGACCTCGGGGTCGATCCTCTCCATCATCCGGCGGTCACCCTCGGTTGGCTTGACGGCCCGGTCATAGAACCCGTCGATCTTGATGTTCATGTCCTGGTCGCGCAGGCTGGCCAGGGCGCCGACGAGGTACATCGCGGCGGACGGGTAGATGGATGCGAAGCCCGAATGCTGGTCGAAGTCGAGCATCTTGACTCGCAAGGTGACGTACAGGAGGCCGCGACACCCGAACTGGATGGTGGGGCGCCCGGCGTCGTCGAAGGACGTACCGGACTCCCACAGGCAGCCATCCGCATGCAGCTTGTCGGCGTGGTCGTGAGCGATCTTCTCAAACGACTTCGAGCCGATCTCCTCTTCCCCCTCGACCAGGAACCTCAGGGTGACCGGCACCTCGCCAAGCTCTTTCAGCGTCTCGAGCGCATGGATGCGCGCCATCACGTCCGACTTGTCGTCGGCGACGCCCCGCGCGATGATGCGGCCGTCCTTCTCGAGCGGCTCGAAAGGCGGCGAATCCCACAGGTCGATCGGGTCGACCGGCTGGACGTCGTAGTGCTGGTACAGCAGGAGCCTGCGCTTGCCGGCACCCGGGACCTCGGCGTAGAGCGCCGGCATCCCGCCCGCGGAGAAAGTCTCCACGCGGTCGGTGAAACGCGCGAGGCGATGAGCCAGCCAGTCTCGCGCCGGGGTGATGGCTGCCTCGCCGTGGTTGGAGATGCTCGGGAAGGAGCACAGCTCTTTCAGGTCTTCGACGAACCGCCGTGAGTGCTTTTCGATGTACGCGTCGACCGCGCTAGTCGAGATCACGATGCCATCGTAACCTTGTCCAATGTCCGAAGAGTCGGCGCCGGTCGGGGCGGAATTCCACTTCTCGCCGCGTCCCAACCGCGCCGGCGAGATTCGCTGGCAGGCCTGGTCGGCCGGCGCTTTCGACCTCGCCAGGCGAACCGGCCGGCCCATCCTGCTGTCGATCTCGGCGGTCTGGTGCCACTGGTGCCACGTCATGGACGAGACCAGCTACTCCCACCCGGGTGTCATCGACCTCATCAACCGCGAGTACGTCCCGATCCGCGTCGACAACGACGTGCGGCCCGACATCAACCAGCGCTACAACATGGGCGGCTGGCCGACGACCGCCTTCCTCACCCCATCGGGCGACATCCTGACCGGGGCCACGTACATGCCGCCTGACCAGATGGCGGACGCCCTCGCGCGGGTGGCCGCCTACTACCACGCCAACCAGGCCGAGATCGCGAGCAAGGCACTCGAAGGACGCCGGCGAGCAGCCCTGGGGGTCTCGCGCAGCGCAGGAGAGCTCGATTCGACATCGGTCGACGCGGTCCTCGGTGCGGTGACGTCGGCCTACGACCCCCACTACGGCGGCTTCGGCAATTCGCCCAAGTTTCCCCAGACCGACGCCATCCTCCTCCTGCTCGAGCAAGCGCAGCTGCGTGGCGACAGCGCCCTCGCGCAGATGGCGGCCAACACCCTGGAGCACATGGCCCGCGGCGGCACGTACGACCACGTCGAAGGCGGCTTCTTCCGGTACTCCACGACGCAGGACTGGAGCGTCCCGCACTTCGAAAAGATGCTCGAGGACCATGCCGGCCTGGTCGATGCGCTTGCTCTGGCGGGCATGTCCGGAGTCCTCGACACGACGACGGGATACCTCGAGCTGGTCCTGCGCAATCCGGAATCCGGCCTCTACGCCGGAAGCCAGGACGCCGACGAGGACTACTACTCGATGGACGGCGGCCGGCGCGCGCAAGCGCAGGCGCCGTTCGTGGACCGTCGCGTGTACACGTCGTGGAACGCGGCTCTCGCCATCGCCTACCTCGACGCCGCTCTTCGGCTCGACCGACCTTACCTGCGCGAGCGAGCCGGCGCCCTTCTGGAGCGGCTGTTTGAGGGCGCGTATCGCGACGGTGAGGGCATGACGCACGCGGAGGGCGTCGGCGGCCAGTTGGCCGACCAGGTCTGGTCGATGTGGGCCGCAGTGCGCGCCCACCAGCACGGCCTGGGCGAACGGTGGCTATCCGTCGCGATCGATCTCGCGGCGCATATCGAAGAGAGCTATGGCGATCGCGAGCTGGGCGGTTACTTCGATCGCGCCGGGGACGAGGAGCTCGGCCGGCTGGGAGACCGCATCAAGCCGCTGGTCGAAAATTCCATCGCGGCGATGGCGTTGATGGAGATCGACACTCTGACCGGCGATCCGTCCTCCCCGTACCGTGACCGGGCGCGGCGCGCGTTGGAGTCGATCGCTGCCCTGCCGCGGCAGTACGGCCTGATGGCCGCGGTGTTCGCTCGAGCGCTCGACCGAATCGATCACTCGGTCAAGGTCACGACCAAGAACGTCGAGCTCGCTCGCGCTGCGGTCCTCGCGCATCCCTACGCGGTGATCGATCCTGCCGGAGACGGTCGCGCCGTCGTGTGCGTCGGGACCATATGCTTGGCCCCGGTGACCACGCCCGATGCGGTTGCACAGGCCCTGAAAGAAGCTTCGACCGCGCGTGCCTGAGCCGGGCGCGCGCTGGGCGCTCGCTTGACCGAGACCCGGCGCCATTTCAGCCGGCGTGTCGATCGGGCCCTCGACAACCCCAACCTGCAGAGGGCGCTCGTCGAGGCGATGACTGGGCTGCGCGAACGCAGGAACAAGGCGTTCGAGAGCTATGACTTCGAAAAAGGCCGCGCCGACCTCAAGGCGCGGCGCAAGGCCAACCTCGAGCATCTGCCCGAGCTTGTGGAGCAGTTCAAGCAACGCCTCGAGGCGGTCGGCGGAAAGGTCCATTTCGCGAAGGACGCGGCCGAGGCGCGCGACATCATCGGGCAGATCTGCTGGAACGCGGGGAGCGGCCGTCAGTCGCGCGAGCGGATGGTGGTGACCAAGGTCAAATCGATGGCCGCCGAGGAGATCGAGCTCAATCCCTACCTCGAGGGGCTGGGCATGGAGGTGGTCGAGACCGATCTCGGAGAGCGGATGGTGCAGCTGACCCACACCCATCCCTCCCACCTCATCGCGCCGGCGATCCATCTGACCAAGGAGGACGCGGCACGCGTGTTTGGGACCGAGGCCACCGTCGAGGCGATCCAGCTGCATGCGCGCGAATCGCTGCGCCAGAAGTTCATCGATGCGACGGTCGGGATCAGCGGCGCGAACATGGCGATCGCCGAGACGGGCACGGTGGTCATCGTCACCAACGAGGGCAACGCCGACCTCACGACCACGCTGCCTCCGGTGCACATTGCGCTGTTCGGAATCGACAAGGTGGTCGCGACCCTCGACGATGCAGTGGCCGTGCTTCGCATGCTGCCGCGCAGCGGCACCGGGCAGGTGATGAGCAGCTACGTCAACTGGATCACAGGACCGTCGCGCTCGGCCGACATCGAGCAGTCGCTGACGATCGGCGTCCACGGGCCACGCGAGATGCACTGCGTGATCCTCGACAACGGCCGTGAGACGATGCGCCAAGACCCGATCTTTCGCGATGCCCTCACCTGCATCAGGTGCGGCGCCTGCTCCAACGCCTGTCCGCCATTCATGGCGGTCAGCGGGCACCAGTTCGGCTACATCTACAACGGACCGATCGGCCTCGTGCTCACGCCGTTCCACCACGGCCTGGACGCCGCGGACCTTCCCAACACGCTGTGCACGCAGTGCAATGCCTGCCAGGACATCTGTCCGGTCGACATCCCGCTGCCACGACAGATCCTCGAGCACCGGCGCTCCGGTCGCAAATCTCTGCGTAAGCGGGCGGCCCTCGGGATCTGGGAACGACCCGAGCTGGCCGACCGCCTCATGCGCACCGCGGCCCCCTTCAGCAGCCTGGTACCCGGGACGCCTCGGCTGGCGCGCGTACCGTATCGCGATCGCGTGGCGGCGAGCGAGGTGGACGGCGAGCCACTCACGATCTTCGCCTCGTGCATGGTCGACCGCATGCTGCCGCAGGCGGCGGTGGCGCTGGAGCGGATCGCAACCGCGGCGGGATTCAAGGTTGGATTTCCCAAGGGTCAGTGGTGCTGCGGCCTGGTCTCGGCCAATGCGGGAGATTTCCGCGGCGCCGGCAAGCTGAACACAGACCTCCAGGCCAGCCTTCGAGATTCCAAGGGTTTGATCGTGACGCCCTCGGCGTCGTGCTTCGGCGCGTTCACCATCGACGCCTCCGAGTGGGGAGTCAGGACCGAGGCTTCGATCACGGAGCGCTTCCGAGACTCGACGCGCTTTGCCCTCCAGTTGCTGGAGGCCAATCCCGGCCTGGTCGACGGCGAGCCCATGAGCCTCAAGATCGCCTACCACGACTCGTGCCAGTCGCTGCGACAGCTTGGCCTCAAGTCCGAGCCTCGACGACTCCTGGAGCTCGCCGGGTACGACGTCGTAGACCTTCCCGACATTGCCAACTGCTGCGGGTTTGGCGGCACCTTCAGCCTGGAGTGGCCCCGCGTGGCGGACCGGCTGGCCCAGTGGAAGCTCGACGCCATCGCCAAGACAGGCTGTGCCGTGGTCGCCTCCGACAACCCCGGCTGCCTCGTCCACATCGAGGCCGCCGCCCGGCGCAGGGGCCTCAAGCTGCGGGTCGCCCACGTGCTGGAGCTGGTGGCGGAGCATCTTGCTTAACGGCCCACTCGGTACGCTTATCAATTCGTGAAGATCAGCCTCGTCTCGACACCCGCCGCAGAGCTCACGGTCGATGCCCTCGCCGTCCCCGTGTCCACGGGCCAGCGGCTCGCGGGGCCGGCGCTCGACCTCGATCGCGCGATGGGCGGGGTGCTGTCAGAGCTGGTCGCCAACGCCGAGTTCCGCGGCCGTCTTCACGAGGTCCTGCCGATTCCGTCCCCCAAGGGCATCGCTCCCCGGCGCGTCGTCCTTTACGGGGTGGGCGCGCTCCACGACCTGGACGGCCAGCGCTTGCGCTCCGCGCACCACGAGCTGATCCGGGCTTCGCGGACGTACGGCTACAAGCGCATCGGGCTGCTGCGCACCGACCCGCTCGGCCCGGACACCCTCAAAGGCGTGGTCGAGGGCTGCGTCATGGGTTCGTTCGAGCGGCGCTCCCGGCAGACCGGCGCCCACCCCGAGCGGCGCGAGATCGTCGAGCTGGTCCTGATTGGGTTCGGCGCCGGGCGCGAGCGCGAGGTCGTCGCGGCGCAGGAGAACGGTGAAGCCACCAACAAAGCCCGCGAGTGGCAGAACGCCCCACCGAACGAGCTGACCCCGGAGGCGCTGGGCCAGGAGGCTCTGCGGATCGCGCAACGGCACCATCTCGAGGTCGAGGTGCTCGGGCCTGACGAGCTTCGCGCCGGCGGTTACAACCTCTTGCTGGGCGTGGCGTCGGGCTCAGCCAGGCCCCCGCGGCTGATCCGGCTCCGACATCGTGGTGGCCAGGAGCCCGGGGTGCCGGTGCCGGCCGGGACGCCGGTGCTGGCCCTGGTCGGAAAGGGCATCACCTTCGACTCCGGGGGCATCTCCTTGAAGAAGCCCGAGCACATGAGCCTCATGAAGGCGGACATGGCCGGCGCGGCGGCGGTGCTCGCCGCCATGGACGTCATCGCCGGCCGCAAGGTTCCGCTGGACGTCATGGCGGTCGTCGCCGCCACCGAGAACATGCCGGGATCCGCGGCCCAGCGCCCTGGAGACGTCCTGGTCAGCGCCGACGGCAAGACAGTCGAGATCCTCAACACCGACGCCGAAGGTCGCCTCGTGCTGGCCGATGCTCTGACCCACGCGCTTCGCAACGGAGCGACCCACATCATCGACCTCGCGACTCTGACCGGCGCCGCCACCGTCGCCATCGGGCACGGCGCGACCGCGGCCGTCAGCAACGACGACGCCTTCTGGTCCGTGGTCGACCAGGCGTCGCGCGAAGCGGGCGACCGGGTCTGGCGCCTCCCGATCTATGCGGACTACCGGATCCTGCTCCGGAGCCAGATCGCAGATCTGCGCAACGCCGAATACGGCGAGGCCGGCGCGATCCTCGGTGGCATGTTCATCGGCGAGTTCGCGGGCGGAAAGCCATGGGCCCACCTCGACATCGCCGCGTCGAGCTGGAACATGAACAGCGAGCTGACCACCGTGCTGCGCGGGCCGAGCGGCGCGGGCACGCGGCTGTGCATCGAGCTGGCGGAACTCATGTCGGGCGCGGAGCGTTAGGCATTCGTGTCCATCCTCGAGACGATCCACTCTCCCGCCGACCTCAAGGCGCTCGACCAACCGAAGCTGGATGCGCTCGCGGACGAGGTCCGAGCCTTCCTGGTCGAGCAGACGTCGAAGACCGGCGGCCACCTCTCGCCGAATCTTGGGGTGGTCGAGCTGACCTTCGCGCTTCATCGCGTCTTCGACAGCCCCAAGGATGCGATCGTGTGGGATACCGGCCACCAGGCATACGTGCACAAGCTCGTGACCGGCCGGGCCAAGGATTTCGCTACGCTGCGCCAGGGCGGCGGCCTGTCGGGCTACCCGTCGCGCAAGGAGTCCAAGCACGACCTGGTCGAGAACAGCCACGCCTCGACGTCGCTGAGCTATGCCCTCGGCATCGCCGAGGCCAGGCTCCGCAAGAAGGTCGGCGGGTTTGTGATCGCGGTGATCGGCGACGGCGCGCTCACCGGGGGGATGGCTTACGAGGCGCTGAACCAGATCGCGCACCTGCAGCCGCCGAACCTGATCATCGTCATCAACGACAACGGTCGCTCCTACGCGCCGACGGTGGGCGGCCTGGCGCGTCACCTTTCTCAGTTGCGCGTAGATCCTCGCTATGAGCGCATCAAGGACGACATCTCCCGGTTGCTGCGCGACCTGCCCCTGGTCGGCGCGACCGCCGACCAGGCCGCATATCGAGTGAAAGAAGGCCTCAAGCAGCTGTTGCAGCCCTCGACGATCTTCGAGAGCCTTGGCATCAAGTACGCGGGAATCGTCAACGGCCACGACGAGCCCGCGCTCGAGGAGGTGCTTTCGCGCGCCAAGCGTCTCCGCGAACCGGTCGTCGTGCACGTGATCACGGAGAAAGGCCACGGCTACTCGCCGGCAGTCGAGGACGAGGTCGACAAGCTGCACGGAGTCCCCGCGTTCGATCCACTCACCGGGCGGCCCCGCTCGACCGAGCTCAAGTACACCGACGTTTTCGGCGAGGCTCTCATGAGCGCGGCGGCGAAGCGGCCGGAAGTATGCGCGATCACGGCGGCGATGGCTTCGTCGACCGGCCTCTTGAACTTTGCCAAAGAATTCCCCGACCGGTTCTTCGACGTCGGGATCTGCGAGCAGCACGCCGTCACATTCGCGGCCGGCCTCGCCATGGCTGGGATGCATCCGGTGGTGTGCATCTATTCGACCTTCCTCGCCCGCGCCTTTGACCAGACGATCATGGACGTGGCGCTGCACAAGCTCCCGGTGGTATTCATCATCGACCGCGCCGGCGTGACGGGCCCGGATGGAGCGTCCCACCACGGGATCTTCGATCTCTCCTACCTCCGCCTGATCCCCAACCTCAAGATCGCCGCGCCGGCCGACGCCACCGAGCTGTGCGCACTGCTGGAGACGGCCCTCGCCGCGGACGGTCCGATCGCCATCCGCTTCCCGAGCGGCCAGGTCCCAGCCACCCCCGATCTTCCGGTCGAGCCGCTTCCAATCGGACGATGGGAGGAGCTTCGCAAAGGCTCAGACGTGGTCATCTTCGCCGTCGGACGAATGGTGGGAATCGCCCTCGAGGCCGCGGAGCGACTCCAGATGCAGAAGGTCTCGTGTGCCGTGGTCAACGCTAGGTGGGTCAAGCCTGTCGATCCGCGCATCGTGGGTTGGGCTCGCAGCCACCCGGTGGTGGTGACGGTCGAGGACAACGTCGGGGCCGGCGGATTCGGCGGCGCGGTGCTCGAGACGTTGGCGCCCCAAGGGCTGGCGGGCAGGGTCCGCACGATCGCGCTGCCTGACGAGTTCCTGCCGCAGGGCAAGGGCTCGGACATCATGCGGGACAAAGGCCTGGACGCCGCCGGGATTGCAAAGACGGTTTTTGAGGCGGTCAGGAGTCGGATCGCGACCGAGAGGACCGACTCCTAGAGTTTCTTGCGGCCGGCGAACCCCTCGCCGATGTGGTGCCAGTGCTCGACCTTCTCTTCGCCTAGCTTCCAGCACAGCTCAACGAGCTCGCCGTCGCGGTACGAAGGAAAGTCGATCAGTCCCTCGAGCGGGCCTTTGAGCTGGATGCCCAAGCCGTTGAGGCTGGCGACGGCCTTGAGGAGCTCGAGCTCGGCCCCGCCCACGGCGTCCCGGGCCTGTTGGTGGCGGTCGCGGTCCTCGGCGCTAGCGGCGGCCCTTTTGGAGTCGTATTCCGCGATCCTCGCCTGGTCTTCAAGCTCGGGCAGCATCGCCGAGAGCTCCGCGATCTGGGCCACGATCCGCCGCACGCGTGGCAGCTCCTTGTTGGCCTCCTCGACGGTGTAGGTGCGAAGCCTCTGCACGAGATCAACGATAGCCGCAATGGCCGCACGCGGGCCCGTCACAGGCACCAGACTTCCGAGCATGGAAATGGCGGAAATGAGGCTGCGCGTCGACAGCGCCCGGGTCGGGCGGCTGGCCACCTCCGGACCCAACGGGCAGCCGCATGTCGTGCCGGTCTGCTTCGCCCTCAATGGAGAGACGATCTACTTCGCCGTCGACGCGAAACCGAAGCGCACCCGTGCCCTCAAGCGTCTCGGCAACATCGCGGCCAACCCGGCGGTGTCGCTCCTGGTCGATCACTACGAGGACGACTGGGCGAAGCTCTGGTGGGTGCGGATGGACGGCCACGCCCGCCTGGTCGCTGACGGCGCCGAATCCGACAGGGCGATCGAGCTGCTCGCTGCCAGGTATGCGACATACAGGACCTCCCGGCCCGCGGGCCCAGTGGTCGCCATCGGGGTCGACCGGTGGACCGGTTGGACCGGCGCCTGAGATCACGTGGCCAGGAGCTCTGGCTGAGCCTGCTGCACCGGGTACGGGAGAGCTCTCGCGCCGATTTCGGCGTTGTCGAGCGGATAAGGCCCGAATGACCGCCCGCCGACCGTGGCCGTCCAGCTGACCGCGTACCGCACCAGCGCCGTCACGTTGTAGCCGGCCTGGTCGTGTGACTGATACATGTGCGTCACGGGAGACTCCTGCGGATACTCGATCCCGAAACCGGACGGTGCGGCGATGCGCGACGTCACGCCGTCCCCGAAGCTCCAATCCACCTCGACCGGGGTGGCCGTCAGGGCGTACCTCGTCCCGTTGGCGAGCTCGCTGACGGCCATGCCGGACGGCGCCGGGGCGAGCCAGAACCACGTGTCCAGACCAACCAGGCCGGTCTCCGCGGGATTCGCCCTCACCTGCGGTGCGACGCGTTGCCACGTGGGCATCGGCGGTGGCGGGAGCGGTCCGGCGCACTGGACCACGTCCGGCGTCGAGTTCTGCAGTTGGTCGACCGCCTGGACGTGAACGCAGGCGGTCTCGCCAGCCTGCATGCCATCCAGCTCCAGGACACGAGGAGCGCTTGTCCACGCGAGCTGCAGCTGGCCCGGCCGGCCGTCGATCGTGAGCCACGACACGTAGTGATCCATGCCGGAGATGAAGTAGTCCTGGCCGGCGCCGTCCCCGCGGTCGCTCACAGCGGCCCAGGTGAACGCGACCGAGGTCGGGGTCACGGCCGAAACGTAGGGCTGCGGCGGAAAGGGCGGCACCGCATCGACGTAGATGTCGACGACCGGAAACCCGTACTGGTCGGCCATGTACGGGGGCGGCGACGCGCCATCGCGCGCGCCGAAGCCGCACTGCCCGCCGAAAGTCCAGTTGTAATAGGCGATGTACTCCTTGACGTGCCTCGGACTGGATATACAACGCACTTGAACTCGGACGGCCTCACGGGTGCTACGGAGACTCATGGCTCGAGAGGTGGACGCAAACGCGACGGCAGGCAGTTCGTGGCAGGTACTACGC
>Ga0307374_10000111_pt1 | contig 139280 bp, 145 predicted proteins | sample OX3MG_FD_202532 | JGI IMG/M metagenome (GOLD analysis project Ga0307374, IMG submission 202532) | Soil microbial communities from Risofladan, Vaasa, Finland - OX-3 | ecosystem: Environmental > Terrestrial > Soil > Coastal area > Acid sulfate soil | place: Finland: Risofladan, Vaasa...
CTGGCCCGCACCGTCGAGCACAAGGGTTACCGCTTCGATATCGGAGGCCATCGATTCTTCTCCAAGAACCAGGAGGTCGAGGATTTGTGGACCGAGATCCTGGGCCCAGAGATGCTCACGCGCGACCGGCTTTCGAGGATTTATTACCGCGGTCGGTTTTTCGCCTACCCGCTCAAGGCCGCCAACGCGCTGTGGAACCTTGGCCTCATCGAGACGGTCTTGTGCACGGCCAGCTACGCGCGCGCCCGAGTGTTCCCTGTTCGAAACCCGCGCAGCTTCGAGGATTGGGTCCGCAATCAGTTCGGATGGCGCTTGTACAACATCTTCTTCAAGACCTACACGGAAAAGGTATGGGGCATCCCCACGACTGAGCTTTCGGCCGACTGGGCGGCGCAACGAATCAAGAGCCTTGACCTGTGGATGGTCCTGACCAGCGCACTCTTGCCACACAGGAAGCCGACTAAGCGCGAGGACATCGTCACCACTCTGATCGACAGCTTCCGCTACCCGCGTCTCGGTCCCGGCCAGATGTGGGAGCGCGTCGCCCAGATCTGTAAAGAGAGGGGCCAGCCGGTGAAGTTCGGTGAGTCTGTCGAGAAGATCAAGCACGACCGTGGCCGTGTGCGATCGGTCACCACCCGTTCGGAGTCGGGCGAGGTGACTGAGCACAGTGGCACCGATTTTCTTTCCAGCATTCCGATACGCCAACTGATTGCTAGCCTCGAACCGCCGGCTCCGGACGCCGTGCAGGAAGCCGCGAACAGGCTCTCGTATCGGGACTTCATCAGCGTGGCGCTGATGATCGATCGACGTGATGTGTTTCCCGACAACTGGATATACATCCACGATCCAAGCGTGCGCGTCGGCCGTATCCAGAACTTCAAGAACTGGAGTCCTTCCATGGTGCCGGACCAGGCCAAGACGTGCCTCGGCCTCGAGTACTTCTGCTTCGAGGGCGACGGCATGTGGACCTCCGACGACGCGACCCTCATCAAGCGCGCGACGGATGAGCTCACTCAGCTCGGCATCTCCACACCGGACCAGGTGTTCGACGGAGTTGTGGTCCGGCAACAGAAGGCGTATCCGGTATACGACGACTCATACCAGGCGCACGTGGACGTCATCCGCGACTACCTACGTACGCAGCTGAGCAACCTTCACCTGATCGGCCGAAACGGGATGCACAAGTACAACAACCAGGACCACTCGATGATGACCGCGCTGCTGGTCGCAAAGAATATTGCGACCGGCTCCAGCTATGACCCGTGGAAGGTCAACGCCGAGGCCGTCTACCACGAGGACGTGCATCTAGGCGAAAAAGACACGACGGGCAGGCAGGTTCCCCAGCGCCTGGCCGGCTGAGCCTTGTGGCCTAGGCTGCCCTCTTCGCTCGGGCGAAGTTGGCCCCGATCAAGCTGGCGATGGCCAGCACACTGAACAGGATCGCGTGACTGGTGTGATGCTTGGACTGCGGATCACTGACGAAGACCTGGATGACGCCTTCGTAATAGAGGCCTGCCAGGAGCAGAAAGACGACAGCGAGCACTACCAGTCCGACGGCGAGTGAATTTCCTTTCATGGGCGGAAGGTTAGCAAAGCCAGGCTGATCGCCCCTGCTGCGGCGCAGTACCAACCGTAGGGGTCAAGCCGTCCGGATCGGAAATATCGCAGCAGGAACCGAGCGCTGAGGTACGCCGCCAATCCGGCAAGCACCGCGGCGGCGACATATTCCGCAAGCGGCACCGTGGTCGAAAGCAGCTGCGGGATTTCGAGCACGCCGGCCGCGCCGATGATCGGCGTCGCCAGCAGGAACGAGAAGCGGGCAGCCTCCTGGTGCCGGAGACCGGCAACCAGGCCGCCGCCGATCGTTACCCCGGAGCGCGAGATGCCGGGAAGGAGGGCGAGCCCCTGGCATGCGCCCACCAGCGCCGCCGCCTTGAAACTGATCTGCTCGGCCGCGGCAAAGCTCTCCTCCTGCTCAACCCGGGATTTGGCAGCCGGGGCGACACGGGCTTCCGCCCGCCGCCGCAGCCCCTCAAAGCCAAGCATGAGAAGGCCATTGACGATCAAGAAGATCGCGGCGGCCTGAGGGCTTGCGAAGAGACTCTTGAGCTGATGCTCGAGGAACACCCCGAGGATGCCCGCCGGGATGGTCCCCACCACAAGCAGCATCGCCAGCCGTTCCGATGGCCTTTCGATTCGGCCTCGCAGCGCGGCCGTGAAAAAGCCCCTGATGATCTCCACCCACTGCGTCCTGTAGACGAAGAGCAGCGCTCCCGCGGTGCCCAGGTGCAGAAGGACGAGGAACGGGACGAAGGACGGGTCAGATTGTTTGAAGCTCCAATGGAGAAGGCTCGGAATCAACACCGCGTGGCCGAGCGACGACACCGGAAAGAGCTCGGTCGCACCCTGCAGAAGGCCCATGAAAAGCGCCTGCGCTAGGGACATCGGGTGACCAGAGGAAGAGACCGCAGCTAGTGGGAGCCCAGCTTCGCGAGGGCCTCAGCGACCAGACGACGTGCCGTATCGAACTCCCGGCGGATGGCCGCGTCTTCTGCGCTTTCCAACGTAGCGACGACACCTTCCCAGCGCTCCGGATCGCGCTCGTGCAGGCCCGCCTTGACCTGGCCGATGGTCTGAGTGGCGAACAGTAGTCCGCCGCCGGGGTTGTCGAGGATCGAGCTCGCGATCTCGAGCTGGCCTCGCGCCCACGGCACGATCTCTCCTCCGGGATGGGTGTCGAGCTCCTTCGGATGCAGCACTTCCATCGCCCGACTATTCTCGTCCAAGCGAGGCGAGTGGCTCGCCGGTCAGGCGGTAGACGGTCCATTCCGAGTTCGGCCTGGCGCCGAGGCGCTCATAGAAGCGGATCGCGTCCTGGTTCCAGTTGAGGACCGCCCATTCCAGCCGGCCGCACCCGCGCTCCACGGCGAGGTGGGCGAGATGCGAGAGCAACGCTCGGCCGACGCCATGCCCGCGATGTTCCTCCAAAACGAACAGGTCCTCGAGGTAAATCCCGGGTCGTGCGAGAAAGGTCGAGAACGTGTGGAAGAAGAGCGCAAAGCCAATCGGCGTGGCGTCCTTCTCGGCGATGACTGCCTCCGCATAAGGTCGCGTGCCGAACAGCCCCATCCTCAGCAGCTCCTCAGTCAAGACGACCTTGTCCTCGAGCTTTTCGAATTTCGCGAGCTGGCGGATCAGGTCAGCGATCATAGGCACATCGCCGGCCTCTGCGGCGCGGATCCGCGGCGTCAACTGGACGCTCGCTTCCGGGTGGTTGCGGCCGCGTGTTTGCGCGCCACACCGGCCCGGGCCTGTCGCACCGCGCGGGGCCGATCTCGAACGCGAAACACCAGCCGCATCGCCCCCTGCGTCTCCGAGAAGCTCGCGATCTTGTTGTCCACAAGGCCCGCAGCGAGCCCCGCGGCGACCACGTCAGTGTCGCGAAGCATGCCCCCACCTCCCTTGGTTCTAACCACCCAGATTCCACCATTGGGCTCGATCCAGCCCTTCAACTCATCAATCCGGTCCAACTCAGGTGGCGTCTCGGCGCCGAAGAACACCAGGTCGGCCGGGCTCGACGGTTTGCCCTTGACGATATCCCGGGTTCGAGTGCGAAGATGCGTGATGAAGCCTTCGTCATCGAGATTGACGATTGCCACCTTGGCGCCCGGTTTGACGCCGAGCTTGTCCAGCAGCGGCCGCGTGCTCATGACATCCGGGCTCATTCGCGCTTTCCAGGCTCTGGCTCTTGCTGGTCGGGGCCTCCGCGCACCGAGCCGAAGGCGATTACACCGACCAGCCAGCCGGCGTAGGCGCCGGCGATGGCCAGGATGATTACTGGCAGCGGGCTGGCCACTCGATTCAGCAGCGTGAGCCCGAGGGCGACGAACAAGGCAAAAACGATGATGCCTGCGATCACCCCGACGACCGTCCCGGCGACCGTCCGTGGGCTCAGACCTCGACCACCTCGAGGTCGCTCACGGCCCCCTCGACGGTGCCCGAATAAAGGTGGTTGAACATGAAGCGCGTTTTCGGGTGGCGAGCCTTCAAATCGGTGGCCGCCTCCCAGCTCATGTGGCTGAAGACATCTCCCGGGCCGGTGGCCTCGACGATGGCGACGTCAGTGCCTTCGACCAGCTTGTCGAGTGGCGCCGTCGCCTCGGTATCGCCCGAGTAGGCCAGGATCTTGCCGCCGACCGTGATCCTGTAACCGCTGGAGCCGCTGGTGCCGTGATCCAGCTTGATCGCCTCGTACTTGTAGCCCGCGACAGTTCCGTCTGGCTTGCCCTCCTCGTACGTGACCCTGAAACGATCTCTCATCGCCAGCCCCCAGTCCTGGCCCCAGCTCACCTCCCACAGAGCCTCCAACCTCGCAGCCAAACCCGCCGGGCCGACGAAAGTGATGGGTCTGGGGTCGACGAAGACGCGATAGAGCACAAACGGTGGCAAGCCCAGCGTGTGGTCGCCATGGAAGTGGGTGAGGAAGACAACTTCGATGGCGCCGGGATCGACGCCACAGCGGTGCATGTGGGGGAGGAGGGGTGCCCCACCGTCGAGCAGGAGGCGGCCATCGACGACCACCGCCCCGTTGTAGCGCTCAGGGGAGAATGCCGCGCCTGTACCGAGAAAAGCTAGCCGCAATCGATAAGGGCCATCCTCATCGCCGATCTGCGCGCCATTGGTGGTCGTTCGCCGCCTTCAGGCGACGGTGACCGACTGGCTCAGGTAAACGTCCTGGATCGCGTGCAGCAAATCGACGCCCTCCTTCATCGGCCTTTGAAATGACTTACGCCCGCTGATCAATCCCATGCCGCCGGCCCGCTTGTTGATGACGGCCGTGCGCACGGCGTCCTTGAGATCGGAAGCCCCGTGTGACTCCCCGCCCGAGTTGATGAGGCCGGAGCGGCCCATGTAGCAGTTCACCACCTGATAACGACAGAGGTCGATCGGATGGTCGGTGGTGAGCTTGTCGTAGACGATCGGCGACGTCTTGCCGAAGTTGACGACTTCGAATCCGCGGTTGGTGTCCGGCAGCTTCTGCTTGATGATGTCCGCCTGGATCGTCACGCCAAGGTGGTTGGCCTGCCCGGTCAGGTCGGCCGCCGTCTCGTAGTTGACGCCATCCTTCTTGAAAGCGTTGTTCCGCACGTAGCACCACAGGATGGTCGCCATCCCCAGCTCGTGCGCCCGCGCGAACGCGACCGCGATCTCCTGGAGCTGGCGATCCGACTCGGCGGAGCCGAAATAGATGGTGGCGCCCAGGGCCACCGCACCCATCTCGTACGCCTCCTTCACCGTTCCGAACAGGATCTGGTCGTAATGGTTCGGGTAGGTGAGGAGCTCGTTGTGATTGATCTTGCAGATGAAGGGGATGCGATGCGCGTAACGGCGCGCCACCGAGCCAAGGACGCCGAAGGTCGACGCCACGGCGTTGCAGCCGCCCTCGATGGCGAGCTCGATGATCTTCTCGCTGTCGAAGTAGATCGGGTTCGGGGCGAACGAGGCGCCGGCGGAGTGCTCGATGCCCTGGTCGACCGGCAGGATCGACAGGTAGCCGGTGCCGGAAAGGCGGCCGTGCTCGATGAGCGACTGGAGGCTCCTCAGCACCCGGGTGGGCCGGTCGCTGTCCTTCCAGATCCGGTCGACGAAGTCGGGTCCGGGCAGGTGGAGCTGGGTCTTGGGCACGGTTTCGCACTTGTGCTCGAGTAGCCCGCGGGCGTCCCCGCCCAGAATCTCCTCCAGCTTGCCGAAAGATCCCCGTGTGGCTGTGGCCATGCCCTTACACCTTTATTTAATCTGAGTCCTGCGCAGGTTCGCGAGAGCGCAGGCGTCACTCTATAGTGGCACCTCATGACCGAGCGAGCTAGCGATCTGCTCAGCAAGCTCGCCGAACGGCTCTCGGCCGACCCTGGCGAGAGCGGCCTGGTGGCCGCGGAATCGCTGCGCTCGCTCGCTCCTGAGATCCTGAAATCCCAGAAAACGGGGTCCATTGACGAGCTCGTCACGACGTCGGGAAAGTTCCTTGCGCTTCTCTTCCGCTCCCTCAACGCCGACTCTCGAATTCCCTGGGTCGAGTACTACGCGATCGCCCGCGAGGCCTCGCGCCGCTATGCCGAGAAGGGGATCCCCCTCGAGGCGCTCATCGAAGGGCTTTCTGTGTTCCGCCACTCAGTCATCGCCCGGGTCACGGAGGAGGTGGCCGGCAGCGAGGGCTCAGAGGAGGTCATCCGTCTGGCGCAGGGGCGCCTCGGCGAGGTCATCGAGCATGTGAACTCCAGCTTCATCCGCGGTTACCTCGACTTCACCGAAGCGCGCCACACCGCGCGGCAGACGGAGCTGCACGGTCTGTACCACATCGCCAGCGCCCTGGGCCGGTCGCTCGACGTCTCCGAGATCGCCGAGGTGGGCCTGCGCGAGACCCTTCAGGTCCTTCGCCTACAGGCGGGCGCGGTGTGGGTTCGTGAGGGCGCCCGCCTGAAGCTGGCCAAGACGCTTGGCATGCAGCCTGGCGAGGAGGAAGAGTTCACCGAGTCAGGCCGCTCTCGCCTCGTGAAGGTGGTCGAGATCGCCTCCGGTCCCGCCGAGTCCCGCGTCGACCGCATCACAGGCGAGTGGAGCGCGATCCGCGCCGAGCTGCGGACCAAGGGCGTGCTGCTGGGGGCGATGACCGTCGCCACCCGCCTTCCCCGAACGTTTGAATCCAGCGACCTGGAGTTCGTCGCCGCGGTGGCCGACCAGATCGCTGTCGCTCTGGATCGAGCGCGCCAGCACACCCGAGAGGCTCGCACCGACTACCTGACCGGGCTCGCTAACCGCCCCGAGTTCGAGCGCGCCATCGACCGCGCAGTCGCCGCCGCTCAGCGCCACAAGCGCCGCCTGGCGCTGATGATGATCGACCTCGACAATCTCAAGGCCATCAACGACACGCAAGGTCATCATGTCGGCGACGAGGCGATCCGCGTGCTGGCACAGGAGCTCCAGCGAGCAGTGCGCGCGACCGACACCTGCGGCCGATTGGGCGGAGACGAGTTCGGGGTCGCCATGCCCGATGCTGACGAACGCCACGCGAGCGACGTCGCGTCGCGCGTGCGCCAGTCGCTTGAAGAGCTCAACCGAGCCGGCAAATCGCCGGTGCCGGTCCAGTTCAGCATCGGAATCACTTCCTGGCGTTCCGGCATGGACTGGCACGCGATGTACCAGGTCGCGGACAAGGCGCTGTACGTCGACAAGCGGCGCCGCCATGCGGGGCGTGCCAGGGCGGTCGGCGAGGCGAGGGTCTGACCTGGCGGAGGTCACGCCGGCCGGTCCCGTACTGGGTCCGGAATTCTTCGACCGCGACACGGTGGCCGTGGCCCGTGACCTGCTTGGCAAGGTTCTGTTTCGCGAGGTCGAGGGCAGGCGTTTGTGGGGCCGGCTGGTGGAGGTCGAGGCATATCTCGGGCCGGACGACCTCGCGGCGCACTCGTCGGGCGGCCGGCGCAGCCCTCGCAGTGAGGTGATGTACGGACCCCCGGGCCACGCGTACGTCTACTTCACCTACGGGATGCATCACTGCCTCAATTTCGTGACCCGTGAGGGCGGGGTGCCCCAGGCCGTGCTCGTAAGAGCGCTCGAGCCGGGACCGGGGGTCGGGCGGTGCGCCGGGCCAGGCCTGGTGTGCCGCGCCCTGGAAATCGACCGAGGCCTGAACGGCGCGGCCCTGGTGCCTCCCTCGATCTACGTGGTGGACGACGGGGCGCCAAGCCGGCGGGTGTTTGCGACCCCGCGAATCGGAATCGGACAGCAGGGCGACTGGACCAACCAACCTTTACGTTTCTGCTGGGACTCGCCCTACCTCTCGCGCCCACTCCCGAAGGCTCTGCGCGCGGGCTCTAATTAAAAGGTCGGAGGCCAGGCGTCCAGGCCGGATTTACTCCGGCCGTACCCGGCGTCGCTTGCCAAACATCTGCTGCGTCGCGGCTAACGGGAGGGTTCCTCGGGCGAGGAGCCTGCTCCTCACCCGCGCCTTACGGCCACCTGCCGGGCGCCGGGTCCAGCCGTTGCAGGTTGTTCCAGTCCGCCCGCGGGGGCGCGAAGACATCCGCCACCACCGCCCCCTCGGGTCCCGCCAACGCGTCGTGCGGGACGTCGCTTGGAATGGCGTACAAGTCTCCGACGTGGAGCTCGCGCTTCTCGGTCCCGATCCTCATGGTGATGGCACCGGCGATGACGAATCCGAGCTGCTCGTTCTCGTGATGATGTTCGGGCAGCACGGCGCCCGGTTCGAGGTCGACGACCGCAATCGTCATTCGATCGGCCTCGATCGCACGAGCGGTGATGCCGCTGCCCAGCGCGTACGGCCGGATGTTTTGGAGAGACTCGAAGGTTTGATTGAGGCGCGTCATTCGACGACTCGGTCGATGATGGTCGCGGTGCCGATGCCGCCGCCGCAGCACATCGTTTCGAGACCGTAACGCAGGTCACGGCGCTCCAGCTCGAAAAGGAGCCGGTTCATGAGAATTGCGCCTGAGGCACCAAGTGGGTGACCGACGGCGATCGCCCCGCCGTTGACGTTGGTCTTGTTGAGGTCGGCGCCGGTTTCCTTCTGCCATGCCAGCACGACCGAAGCGAACGCCTCGTTCACCTCGAAGAGGTCGATGCTTTTAAGGTCGAGCCCGGCCTTCTTCAAAACTGCAGCGGTGCCCGGGATCGGGCCTTCGAGCATCAGCACGGGGTCGGTGCCGACGACGGCCTGGGCACGGATGCGAGCCCGAGGCTTGATGCCGAGCTCCTTGGCCTTCTCGAGCGACATCAGCAAGACGGCCGCGGCGCCGTCGGAGATCTGGCTCGAGTTGCCGGCCGTGATCGAATGCTCTGGGTTGAACGCGGGCTGCAGCGCCGACGTGGCTTCGTAGCTTGCGTTCGCACGGATGCCTTCGTCCCGGTCGAAGAGCTCGGTGTGGCCGTTGCCGTTGAGCGACACCTCGATGGGCATGATCTGCGACTTGAAATATCCGAGCTCGCTGGCTTCGTGCGCGAGGCGGTGGCTGCGAACGCCGAACTCGTCCATCTGCTGGCGCGAGATTCCATACTTCCGCGCGATCAGCTCGGCCGAGATCCCCTGCGGGACCAGGTCGTATAGCTCCATCAGCTCAGGCGGGAATGGGGATCCAGGCGACAGGGCGTTGGAGCCCATCGGGACTCTAGTCATCGACTCGACACCGCCCGCGATGGTGATCTCGCACACGCCGGACGAAATCAGGTTGGCGGCGAAATGGATCGCCTGCTGGCTGGAACCGCACTGCCTGTCAACAGTGGTCGCAGGCGTAGTCACAGGGAATCCCGCGGTGAGCCACGCGCTGCGCGCAATGTTCAGACTTTGCTCGCCCGCCTGAGATACACATCCGAAGACGACGTCTTCCACCTGGTCGGGCGCGATGCCGGCTCTCTTGACGATTTCCTTCAACACGACCGAGCCCAGCACGACCGGGTGGACGTCCTTGAGCTTTCCATTGCGACGGCCGATCGGTGTCCTTACCGCCTCGACGATGACGACTTCACGCATGTTCATCGTTTCATTCTAGGCGCGCGCACTAGACGGTCCTGATGTTCCGTGTCAAGCCACAAACATTTGCCTGGCATGAGGAAAAATTTCGCTGTTGACGTGGCCTTAATCCACTGATAACTTTCGCGTCGCCCCAAGCGGCTGAGTACGGTAAACCTGAGGATACCGAACGTCGAGTAGGTGGAAGGATCGGCGCAAGCCGGGATGGAAACCGAAAAACGCATAGGGGACTTCAGGGTAAACAGGAAGGTCGCTTGGAGCATCTTTTCCACAACCCCTGCACACCCACCCTCAATACGAAAAGCCGTGTTTTGCGGCATCCTTGCAGACTTTGTCCACAGCATCGGGGTCGATCTCCGCAGCCCTCTCTCTGAGCTCTTTCAGGCCGTCCCGAAGCCGCGCCGCGGGCATCGGATCCTCAAAGCGAAGCCACCTGTACGCCACCGGCTTCGACCACGCGCGACCCTGGCTTGCGTAGAGTCGGCGATGGGTTTCGATCACGATCTCCTCCACCTGGCGCAGAAGGCTGGGCTCCCCCGCGCTTAACTTTGCAAAGTCCTGTCGCCCCATCCACTCGAGCAAGCGGTCGAGACGGGGGCCGGCAGGGGATTCCGTCTAGCTGACCGGCGGCGCCGGCGTCACTGCCGCGCCGCCGATCTCATACAGGCTCGACCTCAGGGTGCATATGAACGGGAGGTTGCGGTACAGCTCGCGGTAGTCGAGCCCGTACCCGACGACGTAGTCGTTGGGAATCTGAAAGCCCACATAGCGCACAGGCACGTCGACCAGGCGGCGGGTTGGACGGTCCAGCAATGTCACCACCTCGACCGATGCGGGATTGCGCAGCCGCAGCTCCGACAGGAGGTAGTCGAGCGTGAGGCCGGTATTGACGATGTCCTCCACCAGGAGCACGTGCCGGCCTTCGATCGGATAGTCGATGTCGCGGGCGATACTCACACGCTCGCGGGGCAGGGCGCCGGCGTAACGCTTGAGGTCGAGGTAATCGATGACGAATGGGACCACCTTGATCTGGCGGGCGAGGTCGGCCATGAAAAACGTGATGCCCTTGAGCACTCCGACCAGGACTATCGAACGCCCTCGGTAATCGCGCGAGATCTTAGTCGCGAGCGAGCGCACGCGAGTCTCGAGCTCCACCGGCGAGATGACGATGTTGCCGATGTCCTGCGTGCGAAGGTTTTGAACCTCGACGGCGCCGTAGCCAGCTTTCGCCAGCAGCTGCTGGTAGTCCTTACGATAGAGCAGCCTGACGTTGACGTCGGGATAAAGCTCGCGCAGCAGGCGCACCTTTCGATTCTTTGGTGTGACCAGCGACTGCTTCATCGTGGTGAGCTCGACGTACATGTCGTGCTCGGGCAGATAGAAGTCAGGGGTGAACATTTCCGCGACGCGCTCACCGTCCCATGCGATCGGAAAGGACACCGGCTCATAGACCCAGCGGATCCGGTAGTAGTCAAGAAAGCGCGCGAATTCCTGCTCCGACGGATGGGCGAACTCGACGCGCGCGTGGGCCGGACCTGTGCGTCGGACCAGGCGCGAGCGCTGCCTGACGGGGCGGCGCCACTTCTGTGGAACGTGAAGTTGAGCGGACGACGCCAAATAAGCTTTGAAATTGTACTCTCGAACTCGAGTGGCAAATTCGAGTGAGTAGATGAGCACGCCGGCCCAGAGGATGGTTGCCGAGCAGCTGCTGCCAAACGGGGTCAGCGACGAGCGGCTGCTCGAGGCCATGGCGTCGATCCCGCGCGAGGAATTTCTGTCAGGCACGCTGCGCCGGCATGCCTACGAGAACCGCGCTCTTTCGATCGACTGCGGGCAGACGATATCGCAGCCGCTTGTGGTGGCGCTGATGACTCAGGCGCTGATGCCTCAGCCCGGCGACACCGCCCTCGAGGTCGGGACCGGGTCGGGCTACCAGGCAGCCGTGTTGAGTCGGCTGTGCAGGAAGGTGGTGACCCTGGAGAGGGAGCCGGCTCTGGCCGAGCACGCCTCGCAGACACTGATGCGCCTCGGTTTCGATAACGTCGAGGTCGCCATCGCGGATGGCAGTCAGGGCTGGCCGGGGTCGGCTCCGTACGACATGATCCTTGTCGCCTGCGCCACGCCGGTCCTCCCCGCCGCGCTGGTCGATGAGCTCGCGCCGGGTGGAAGGCTGATCATTCCGCTCGGTCGAGCCGAGGACGAATACCAGGACCTTCGCATCTACCAGCGGCACCAGGGCGAGCTGTCGTCGCGCTCCCTGTTCCCGGTGAGGTTCGTACCTCTACGCACCGGGTGAGACTAGTGCTCTAGGGACTGGCTGAGGCCGTCGGCGATGGCGACGGTGAGGCCGACGGCGAGGGCGTTGGGCTGGTGGTCGCCTTGGCCCCCGCGGTCAGGGTCTTCAGCTGTTGCAGCAGGTTCCCCACCTGGATCATGTCGGCAGCGTAGGTCGACAGGTCGCCCGCCTTGAGCGCGGCGTATGCCGCCGCGTATTCGGTGTTGGCCTGGGTCACCAGGCTAGCGATCTGGGCCGCGACTGCGGGATTGGTCGTGGTCGGCGGACCGGTGGTCGGCGGACCGGTGGTCGGCGGACCTGTGCTGGTACCGACCAGCTGGTCGATCGCCTCCTGCAGCGTATCGGTGTAGACGACCTGTTGCTGGTCGGCGAGGATCACCTTTTTCAGCTCGGGCAGGCTCGAGGCCTGAGTGGCACTGAGGTAGATCGGCTCGAAATAGAGGAACGCGTTGCCGATGGGCACCACCAGCAGATTGCCCTGCAAAACCTGCGATCCAGCCTGGTGAAACAGGGTGAAGTCAGTGGAGATCGCGGTGTCCTCGTTGATGAGGTTTGCCACCTGTTGCGGGCCGTAGATGACCTTGTCCTTGGGCAGCACGTACGAAACGTACTGGCCATAGTTCGGACCGTCGTTTCGGGCGGCCATCCACGAGACCATGTTTTGCTTGTTGAGCGGGGTGAAAGGCATGATCAGCAAGTACTCGGGAGTCGTCTCACCGGGCAGGCGGAAGAGCACGTAGTAGGGCTGCACGGCTGCGGCGGTCGATGACGGCGAGTTCTGCGCCGTCGGAATAGCCCACACGTCCTCGCGGGCGAAGAAGACCTTGGGGTCGGTGACGTGGTAGGTCGCGTACATCTGGACCTGGGTGGTGAACAGGTCCTCTGGGACTCGAATGTGCGCGCGCAACCCGGCCGGCATGGCGTCGAGCGGCTTGAACAGGGACGGGAACGTGGCCTGATAGGCCTTGATGATCGGGTCCGTCGGGTCGACGATGTAGAAGTCGGCGGTGCCTTCGTAGGCGTCGATCACAACCTTCACCGAGTTGCGAACGTAGTTGATGTCGAATCCACCGCTTGACGAGTTGCTCTGGAAGGTGCTCGTTTCCGAGTACGGGTAGGTCGCGCCGGTGGTGTATGCATCGAGGATCCAGTACAGGCGGCCGCCCACCACGACCACGTACGGGTCTTGATCGAAGGTCAAAAAGGGCGCCAGCGCCTGCGCCCGATCGATGATCGTGCGGCGGTATAGCAACTCGGTCTTGCTGGTCACCTGCTGCGATACGAGCAGGTTGAAATCGCCGAGCCGGAGCGACCACAGCGCACGGTTCAGCGTGGTCATCGGGACGCCGTGGGTGCCGGTGTAACTGGTGTAGACGTCTTGCGTTCCCTGCGGGAAATCGAACTCTTTCGTGTTGGAAGGTGCCAGCGCGTAATTGCTGGTCTGCTGTCCAAAGTAGATGGCGGGTTGGGTGATGGGAAGGGAACCTGTGGGCGGCAGGTCACCGACCACGTAGTCCGGCAGGCCCTGGCCGACGACGGCGTTCACCGGGCTGGCCGCGACGCCGTAGCCGTGCGTGTAGACAAGATGCTGGTTGACCCAGATCTTCGCCGCCTGTGCCAGGTTGTTGAAGTTGAATTCCCGCGCGCTGATCTCGAGCGAGGTGTACACGTTGTTGATCGTGTAGCGGTCGATGCCGATGTTGTCGAAGCTGTAGTAGCTCCGGATCGTCTGCAGCTGCTCGTAGGTGGCGCTGAGTGGCGCGTAATCCCACAGCCTGAGGTTGTTGACGGTGGCCTGGTCGTTCTGGACATCCTGCGCGGTCACCGGCTGGTCTCCGGTGAAGTTGCTGACCGTGACGTTGGAAAGCCCGTAGGCGGCGCGCGTGCCGGCGATCTGGTTTTGGATGTAGGGCAGCTCATAGGACTGCGCGCTCGGGGTCACAAAGAAGCCCTGGATGATCGCGGGGTACGCCTGGCCGATGATCAGCAGGAGCACCCAGAGCACGGCGGCGGCGACTGGCAGCCACAATCGCCTCAGCCACATGTTCGCGATCAGCGCGCCCGCCAGCACCACACTTGCCCCTGCCTGGAACGTGAACAGCGGGAGCCGCGCATGGACATCGGTGTACGCGGCGCCCCAGACGATGCCGCTGTTGTGGGAGTAGAGGAGGTCGTAGCGGCCGAGCCACATCCACCCGGCGAGCGCCAGCGCAAAAATCGCCAGGATCCCGGAGAGATGGGCGATCGCCTGAGGGCTCAGATGGAGGTCCAATGTGTCGCCGCGCCAGGTGTAGAGGCCGGCGATCACCAGGATGGTCATGAAGGTAAGGCCCAGCGCCCAGTTCGAAATCGAGTGCAGGAACGGCAGCGTCAGCAGGTAGAAGGAAATGTCCATGTGAAGGACGGGGTCGACCGTTCCCGTGGGCGATGCGTGGAGGAACAGCGCGAGGTACTGCCATTGCCCGCCCGCCCCGCCTGACAGGATCAGCGCGACCAGGAAGGCGGCGGCGAGGGCGATTCCACCGGCTGGACTCCTCAGAACCGCCTTTCTGATGCCGACGGCGCGGAGCCCGGACCCAGAGCGGATGCGAAGGGCCACGTAGACGTTGACCGCCAGGTAGATCAAGGAGAGGGCGAAGCTGCCGACGAACAGGACGACCTGCAGCGCCACCTGCGTTGTGAACACGCTCTGATACCCGAGGGCGGCGAACCACTGGCCCTCCGTCACGAACCAGATGATTGGGCTGGCGAATATGAAGATGAGAAATGCCAGGCCGAACAAACCTGCGCCGATCCAAAAGCGACGTGGAGGTCGTGGGAGCCGAATCTCCCGGGCTCCCTCGAACGGGCCGCCGCGCTCGAACGGATCAAATGGCCTGTAGCGGCGACTCATGACGGTGGGATCAGGTTAGCGACTCCAGAGATGCGAAGTTCCCTGACCTTTCGTCATCCGCCGTCGCTCACCACGACTCGCTCCGTCAGTCCTTCAGGTTGTTGGGGTCGAGCAGCTCCTGTTTCGGGCGCTCGATTCGCTGACGCGAGCGCATGATCTCGATCAGCTTCTTGCGCCCCTTCGGCGGTCCGATCATGATCGCGCCGACCAGCTTGTCGTCCTTGAAGAACAGCTTGCGGTAGAACCTCTCCTCGAAGCTGTAGGTCCGCACCGACTCCAGGTCCGGCTGCACGTCGGGCGTGACGCCCATCACCGCCAATGTCGAACCGAACATGGTTGTGGTGTAGGTCGGAACGTCGAAGAAGTCTTCCGCCGCGCCTGTCATGTTGCGAGCCGCGACCTTGCCATGCGCCTCGGCGTTGTCCCAGGTGCCCATCTGGTTGTGACGCCCGACCATCAGATCGTAAAAGACGGCGACGTCGCCGGCGGCATAGACGTGCTCGGCCGATGTCTGCAGCTTGGAGTCGGTGACGATGCCTTTGTTCAGCTCGATGCCCGTGCCGCTCGTCGGCTCGGTGTAGTAGTCGAGGCCGACTCCATAGGTGAGAACGTCGAAGTCGACGTGGTGGCCGTTGACAGTCTCCGCGGCGAACCGGCCGTTCTTCCGGCTGAACTTCTGTACCTCATCTGACGTGATGAATTCGACGCCTTGTGACTCACCCAGCTGCCGGCACAGCCGACCGCCTTCTTCGTCGAGCACATATCGGAGGAACCACGGCCCGCGCATGATCCAGGTGAGCTTTGCCTTCTTGCGGAAGCTCACGCCTTCCGCCAGCTCGTACCCGATGAAGCTCCCGCCCATCACCAGCACCCGCTCCGCGGCGTCGGCCTTCTCGATGATCGCGTCTGTGTCGTCAAGCGTCTGAAAACCGATGGTCTGCGAAACCTCGTCCGAGCCTGGCCAAGGCGGCGGTTTGGGCCGGCCGCCGGTGGCGATGAGTAGCGCGTCGTAAGGAAACTCCTGGTCGCGGTTCGTCCGCACCAACTTGGCGCTGGTATCGACTTCGGTCGCCCACGTCTCGAAATGGATATCGAGGTTCTGTCTCGCGTAGTCCTCTGCCGTGCGCATGAACACCTTTTCGCGCCGCACCTGGCCCCGCAGGTATCTAGGAAGGGCGACCCGGTTGTAAAGCGGATGGCGCTCGGCGGCGATCATGACGATCGAGGACTCGGGATCCAGCTTTCGCAGCTCCTCCGCGGCCGTCTGCCCGGCGATGCCGTTGCCCAGTATCACGTAGCGACCTGACACGAGCTACAGCTTCAATCCGTAGATGTAGCTGGTGTCGTCGTCATTTGCGAAATCGTATCCGCTGGCTCGCAGGTCCTCTTCCGAGGGGTGATCGCGGGGTATGGCAACCGTCACATCGTCGAGGCCGTCGGCGTCGGCCTCGAATCGCAGCGCGAGCAGCAGATCGCGGAGCGCGCCCCCCTTGCCCGCCAGAAACGCGACCGAGATGTTGTTGCCCCACGGCTCCCGGAGGGCCACGATCGCGCGCCCTCCTGGACCCGACCTCAGCATCCCGATGTCGGCAAGCCTGGCCAACTCTTTCGGGCCGATGTCCTGAGCGCCCTGGAAGTCGGCGGTGACCCCGCCCCACAGCTCGATTCCCGGGCTCGTGGCGATGCCGGCCCACAGCCTCTCGGCCTCGTTTGGGCCGGGTATTCGCGGCGACTCGCCACCCTCGACCCGGAAGCCCTTCCACCATCGGTTGTCCTGGAGGCGGACGAATCCCACCTCGTCGAACAGTTTGGCGGCGGCCGGGTTGCCCGTCGCCAAGCGGATCTCGCGAAAGTCTTGCTCGCGCGCCTGGGCGACGGCGGCCAGCAGCATGTGGCGCGCAAGACCTTGCCTGCGATGGCTGCTCGCGACGCGCAGTCCCTCATACCAGAGCAGGCCTGAGGCGTAGGGGCGCAGACGCTGCAACCCGACCACGACTCCATCGACCTCGACTGCCTGGAAGGCCGAGGCGGAGTCGGATACCCAGTCGTCGAACACGCGTGGCACGTAGTCGTGCCCGTCCCAGATGTCGCGACAGAGTTCGATGACGCGCTCGCGATCCGCCGGCCTAACCGGCCGGATGAGGAGGTCGCTGCCGCGGAACTTCAGCGGCTGCGTGGTTGCCAATGTGCGATCCCGGTCAGCGTGAAGCCGCCTTGGAATACGAGCCCTTCGCCGTCGCGTTCGAGAAGTCCTTCGACGAAAGGTCGGCCTTGCTTTTCGTCCCAACGGTCGCCGATCATCGCCGCGCAGTCGGCGAGCGCTTCTTCAATGTCTGCGTATCGCTGGGGGTTCGAGTAGTCGGTGAATTTCACATCCGGAGCGATATCCATCTGGACCAGGAGCATGAACAGGTCGCTGAAACGGGGCAACCGAGGCTCTTCACCGAACATCCGGTCGCGAACCAGAGCTCCGAGGTGAGCCATCGGCGACTCGCGCAGCATGATGAAAATCCGTTCTCGAGCGGATGCCTCCATCTTGGCGATGAAGGGAACCGGGTCCTCGACTCCGTAAAGGACATGAGAGCAGATGAGCAGGTCGGCGGGCGCCACGGCCGCGTCCTGCCAGGTGCTGGCGACGATTGTCATGTTGTCGCGATGGGGGATCTGCGCGCGCATTCCTTCGGAAGGCTCCACGGCGGTGACCCACTCGAGGCGCTCTGAGAGCGGGGCAGCGTGCCGCCCCGAGCCGGCGCCGACGTCGATGAGCGTCTTGGCCGCGGACAGATAAGGCGCGATGACGTCGAGGAATGCGTCTGAGCGCGCGTGCGTGGACCGGGCGAAGGTTGGCGCCCGGCGGTCCCAGTAACCCGGATCGCCGCGGCCACCGGCGGCCACGGCGCGCTCGACGACGAGCCGCCGCCATTGCTCAGCCCAGTCGATTTCTCTCGGAAGGCTTCTGGTGTCCTGCACTGACCTCCGAGGCTACCGGATCGCCCAAAACCAGCGGGGGCAACCCCTGCGATATCCCGGCGCACTCCCGCTCACAGATCTGACGGTTCCCCAATGTCGGGGATTTGCAGGCAGTTTTTAACATGGTTGGGGATAACTCGGGGACAAAGTCGGGTCCCCAGGTGGGGGCTAGGATACTGGGCACCGTGGCCAAAACCTCAGCCGAGTTCAGCGCCGATGAATCTGCCCTGCTGGCCCGATTTTTCACCAACATGGACCGGCCCGTTTTTGCGTTGCGCAACCTCCCCGAGGTGGTGAAGGGCGCGCTTTTCTCCCGCTACTCACGGACCGAGAAGAGCCTGAGGCGGGTGCTTCTGGACGAGTTCATCAACGAGCCCGATTCGGGCTTCGCCCAGCTCGCTGGAGCCGAGGCCGGGGCAGATGACACGGTGGCCGTCCGCCGCGCCGAAGAGTTCTACGAGCGAGTGCTGGTCGGCTACGGGGACGACTCGGTGGCCGAGCTCGCGGGCGCCCACGTTGCGCTGGAGCGGGTCTCGACGCTGGCGGCCAAGGCGCTCGAGGACAGCCGCATCGGCATTTCGCCGCTCGAGAAGTCGACCCGCTACGTGCGTTTCGACAGGCCGGGACCTGACGGCAAGCACCTATACCATCGCGGTCCGGAGCTGGCGCACCCGGACTACGAGCCGACCTGCGATGCGCTGTTCCAGGCGTACAGCCGGCTCATCGAACCGCTCACGCAGGCGATACGGGAGCGTTTTCCAATCGAGGCGGCCGAGACCGATCGAGCGTGGAAGTCAGCCACCCGCGCCAAGGCACTCGACATGCTGCGCGGGCTCCTGCCGGCCGGAACACTGACCAACCTCGGCCTTTTCGGCAATGGCCGCGCGTTCGAATACCTCATCACCAAGTTGGCGGCGAGCGAGCTGGCTGAATGTCGCCGCCTGGCCAAGGACCTGCATCGCGAGCTGGACCTGGTCATCCCGTCGTTCGTCAAGCGAGCTGTCGACGAGCGGTATGGGGCGCCGGCCGCGGAACGCATCGCCAGGGCCCGATCTGAGACCGCGCGTCGGGCGCAGCGTTTGGGCCGCGGGGGCACTGGCCCAACCGTCACCCTGCTCGAGTCGGACCCAGACGCCGAGCGCAAGGTGGTGGCCGCCGCCCTTTTTCCTCACTCGGATGCCGGTTGGGAGGATCAGGACGGCGACGTTGCAACCGTGCTCGAGGCCATCCTCGGAGACCGCACGAATCGTCGGCAGCGACCGCCCCGCGCCCTGGAGCACGCGCAATACAACTTCGAGATCGTGGCCAACTTTGCCGCCTATCGCGACCTGCACCGTCACCGGATGCTCACCCAGGACCGGCAGCTGCTGGGGACGGCATTGGGTTACGACGTGCCGGCCGGCCTGGCTGAGCTCGGCATGGAAAGCGAGTTTCGATCCGCGATCGATTCGGCGGCCGCTGCCCATGGACGCATCGAGCGCGACGCCGGCCCAGCGCTGGCCCAGTACGTCGTGCCGCTTGCCTTTCGTTTGCGCTGGTACTTCCGCGTCAACCTTCGCGAGATCTATCACCTCTGCGAGCTCAGGACGACCCCGCAGGGCCATCCCGACTACCGCTGGGTCGCCCAGGAGATGTTCCGGCTCGTTTCCGAACTCCATCCCCGCCTCGCTCGCTACGCCAAGTTCGTCGACATGGGGCCCGGGGATGAGCTGGAGCGCCGGCAGTCGGAACGGCGCATCGACGAGAAGCTGAGCGCGCTCGGCGGGAGCCAAAGAGCCGAATTCTGATCCCACCTGGTGATCGTGCCTTAGCATTGAGCGCCGTGAGAAACGAGGGTGAGGGCGACCAGGCGGCAAGGGATCTTTTGGTGCCTCGGGGCAGCGAGCGGCGGGGTGAGGACGGCCGGCGCACGACCGGCGAGCGACGGTTCGGCGAGAGGCGAGATCCGGTTCGAGCGGCCGCTGGCCGCCGGGTGCTATTTCCCTTCGACCGGCGGATTGCGGAACGCCGGACGCTGGAGCGCCGCGAATCCTGGCCTGAGCCTGGCGCCTGAGCTCCCGGCCTTCCACCTGGTTGCCCTCGCATCGCGAGCGGTGCCGCCCTCCCCAGCAAGTGGGGATGGGATCGTTCGGCTCTAGGCCGAAGCTATGTCACGCCCGGCCCTGATCGTCCACGGCGGTGCTGGGCCGGTGCCCGTGGCCGAGCGCCCGCTGCGCCAGGCGTCAGTCGAGAGAGCGCTCGCGGCCGGCTGGGCGCTCATCGGTGACGGCGCCCTCGTCGCGGCTGTCGCCGCCGTCCGCCAGCTCGAGGATGAACCACTTCTCAACGCGGGTGTCGGTGCCTGCCTGAACCTCGAGGGTGACGTCGAGCTCGATGCCGGCGTTATGGAGGGTGCCCAGCTCCGAGCCGGAGGCGTTGGCGCCGTTCGCGATGTGCGCCATCCGATCGACCTCGCAATGGAAGTGATGAAAGACGGCCGCCATGTGCTCCTGGTCGGGGACGGGGCGTCTCGATTCGCCCGATCACACGGCGTCGAGCTTTGCGATCCATCCACTTTCATCATCGACCGCGAGCGCCAGCAGCACGGCGCTGAGGGAGACACTGTTGGGGCGGTTGCGCGCGATTCGGAAGGCCATCTGGCCGTCGCCGTCTCGACAGGTGGGGTCCACAACAAGTGGCCCGGACGGATCGGCGACTCGCCAATCCCGGGGGCGGGCATGTTCGCCGACGACCGCTTCGGCGCCGTGTGTGGCACCGGGCTTGGAGAGGCGTTCATGCGCCTGGCACTGGCGCGCCTGATGGTGATCGAGCTCGAGCACGGGATGGATCCCGCGGCTGTCGCCGGCGGCGCGATCGCATTGCTCGAGTCCTCGATGCACGCGGTGGGAGGCGTCATCGTCATTGGACGCGAAGGGTCCCCGCAGGCGGCGTTCAATACTCCGGCGATGCCGTTCGCCGTCGCCGAGTGACGGACACCGTCAATACCGGTGAGCTGATTGCGCTGGCGCTGAAGCGGGCCGGTACCAGCCACATCTTCACCCTTAACGGCGGCCACATCTGGCCCATCCTCACGGGCGCAGCCGAGCACGGCATTCGCATCATCGACGTGCGCCACGAGCAGTCCGCAGCGTTCGCAGCGGAGGGTTGGGCAAAGGTGACACGCGAGTGTGGTATCGCGGCGGTGACCGCCGGTCCTGGTGTGACCAACTCGATATCGGCGCTCGCCCAGTCCAATTCGGCGGACAGCCCGATATTCCTGATCGGTGGGCGCGCGCCTGAAGCGCGATGGGGCATGGGCTCGCTCCAGGAGCTTGATCACGTCACCATCGTCAAGACGATCACGAAAAATGCATTGACGCTCGAAGCCCCGGATCAGGCGTACCGGATGGCCTCCGAATCAATGCGCGCCGCCATGAGCCGGCGCACGGGCCCCGTGTTCATGGACATTCCGATCGACACCTTCTTCGGCGCCGCCGAGGTCCCCGAGGCGACCGAGCACCTGACCCCCGACCTCGGCCCATCGCCCGACCCTGACGCGATCGCGCGCGCGGCGAGCCTGATCAAGGCAGCCGAGCGGCCGGCCGTCATCGCGGGCGGCGGCGTCTGGTGGTCGCATGCCGAGGCCGACCTGACGCAGCTGGTCGAGGGAGCGAGCCTTCCGTTGTGCGTCAACGGCATGTCCCGCGGCATGCTCCCGCCCGGCCATCCTTTGTTCTTCCCACGCGCGCGGGGACCGGCCCTCGGCGAGGCCGATCTGATTCTCGTCATCGGCGTGCCGCTCGACTTCCGGCTGAACTTCGGGCACCCGCCCGTTTTTGCGGAGGGCGCCAAGCTTGTCGTCATCGATGTCGACGACAGTCGTCGGCATAGCGCCGCCGACCTTGAAATCTATGGCGACCTCAAGGCGGCCCTGGCCGCCCTTGCGGATGCTGCAGCCGGTGCGCCAAAGCGCGAATCGTGGCTTGCCAAGCTGCGCGAGGCCGAGGCTGCGTCGAGGCGGCGAGACGCCAAGATGACCGAGTCAGACTCCTCACCGGTTCATCCTGCCCGGCTGATCGCAGAGGTGGAGCGGTTCAGCGATCCCGACGCGATCTTCGTCGGGGACGGCGGAGACTTCGTGTCCTTCGCGGGCCGGCTGCTGGAGCGCCCGCGGCCGGGTCTGTGGATCGACCCCGGGCCGTACGGCTGCCTCGGCTCCGGCCCCGCTTACGCGATGGCCGCCAAGCTCGCGCACCCCGACCGGCAGGTGATCCTGCTTTCCGGCGACGGCGCGTTCGGGTTCTCGGCTCTGGAGTTCGACACGATGGTCCGCCACCGCATCCCGGTGGTGTGCGTGGTCGGCAACAACGGGATCTGGGCCCTCGAGAAGCATCCGATGATGAGCCTGCTCGGCGTGAGCATCGCCGCCGACCTTGGGCCCCGCACGCGCTACGACAAGGTGGTCGAGGCGCTCGGGGGCTATGGGGAGCTCGTCGAGCGCCCGGGGCAGATCAGGCCGGCGCTGGAGCGGGCGTTCAGGTCGGGCCTGCCGGCCTGCATCAATACAATCTGTGATCCTGACGCGGAATATCCGCGATCATCAGTCCTGATGTGAGGCCTTCATGAGCACAACCGACACCAAGCAGATCGTGGAGGCCGACGAATGGCGCACGGCTCAGTCGCAATTCGACAGGGCGGCCGAGATCATCAAGCTCGAGCCTTGGCTGCGGGAGGTGCTGCGGGAGGTGCAGCGCGAGTTCACCTGCAACTTCCCGGTGACCATGGACACAGGCCATCTTCGCGTCTTCACCGGCTACCGAGTCCAGCACAACATCAACCGCGGCCCGGCCAAAGGCGGCATCCGCTACCACCCCGACGTCTCCCTCAACGAGGTGAAGGCGCTGGCGATGTGGATGACGTGGAAGTGCGCGGTCGTCAACATTCCTTTTGGCGGCGCCAAGGGTGGCATCATCGTCAACCCCAAGGAACTGTCGCTCAACGAGCTGGAGCACATGACGCGCAGATTCGCGACCGAGATCTCCATCCTCATCGGCGCCGACAGGGACATTCCGGCCCCTGACGTCAATACCGACGGCCAGACGATGGCGTGGATCATGGACACGCTGTCGATGCATCTCGGTTATTCGGCGCCGGCATCGGTGACCGGCAAGCCCATCGAGGTGGGAGGGTCGCTCGGCCGGATCGAGGCCACGGGACGCGGGGTGACGATCTGCGCGATGGCTGCGCTCGACCACCTTGGCCGGTTGCCGCATCAGACGCGCGTCGCCGTGCAGGGATTTGGCAACGTGGGCAGCATCAGCGCCAAGCTCCTGGAGGAATCGGGCTGTACGGTGGTGGCGGTCTCTGAGGATTACGGCGGCATCTACAACCCGCTCGGCCTTTCGATCAAGCGCGTGCTCGAGTACCGCGCCCGAGAGAAGACGTTGAAAGGATTCCCCGGCGCGCAGGAGATCGGCAACCAGGAGCTGCTAGGCGTGGACTGCGACCTGCTCGTCCCGGCCGCGATCGGAAACCAGCTCACCTCGCGTAACGCGCGGGACGTCAAGGCCAAGCTGATCGTGGAGGGCGCGAACGGGCCGACCACGCCCGAGGCGGACGAGATCTTTCGCGAGCGCGACATCTTCCTCATCCCCGACATCCTTGCGAACGCCGGCGGCGTGACCGTGTCGTACTTCGAATGGGTGCAGGATTTGCAGTCCTTCTTCTGGTCGGAGCACGAGGTCAATCAGAAATTGAAGGCCATCCTGACCCGCGCCTTCTCAGAGGTGCTGAAGACAAAGCTCGAGAAGAAGCTCGACATGCGCATGGCCGCATACGTACAGGCGGTATCGCGGGTGGCCGGAGCCACGCGCGAGCGAGGTCTCTACCCCTAAGTGCGCGGGTGAGGCGAGCCTCCCCCGGTACCCCTCCGAGTTACACCTTGTCTCGAGCCGCTTGGAAGTTGGCACTCCGGGTGACGGCCGGAGTGAATCTGGCCTAGGGCTCCACCCTATATCCACTAGATTTCGCGGGTTCGAAAGCTCCAGATGCTCAGGGCGAGCATGATGGCGAACCAGACGACCACCCACGCCAGGAACTCGACCGGCGGCGGGTCGACCGCGGAGAACGGGTTCGCGCGCCCGATTGTGCCCGCCGCCCTCAGTGTCGCCAGGACGGCATCAGGCTCCATCGCATAAACCGCGCCACGCCAAAGTCCGTCGGTCGGAAGGATCAGGTGGCTGATGGTGCCCACGTTCTCGATCGCCTGGTTCTGGAGACCCACCCCGATGTCGCCGACGACGCCGGCGACCCAGCCCATCAACCACGCCACCAGCGCGATGACCCCACCCGTGATGCCTGAAAGGCGGGTCGAAAGCAGGAGGCCCAGCGACAGCAGGGCCAGGCCTTCGGCCCCGACGTAAACGATCAGGTCGATTGGGTGCGGCGGCACATAGCCTGTCGCCCAGTCCACCGCCGCCATCTCGAGGAGGGCTGATCCAGCCGCGTAGATCGCCACCAGCACGGCAAGTCCGAGCCACTTTCCGATCACGACCTCGCTGCGGCGCATCGGCCGGGCGAGCATCGAAAGCAGGAGCCCACTTTCGACCTCGCTGGAGATCAGAGGGCCGGCGACCACGGCGGCGCTCAAGGCGAGGACTCCGCTGTACACGAAGGTGACCACGATCAGCAGCTGAGACGTGATCAGGGTGACCTGGGCGGCAGGGAGCACGGAGCCATCGCTGCCAGTCACCGTGGTGATCTTGTTGAAGCCCCAGGCTGAGAAACCGACCACCAGGAGAGTGAGGATCACCAGCGCCACCAGCAGGCGCCGGCGCGAAGCTTCCTGGACCGTCAGTCGTGCGACGACCAAAGCAGGGGTCACTGGCGGATCACTTCTCCTCTTCGTCCTGGATCAGCTCAAGGAAACGATCCTCGAGTGTCTGCTGGCGAGGCGCTACCTCGTACACCCTGCCGCCCAGCTCGACGATTGCGCCAACCAGGTCCGGCACCCGCTCAGCTTTGAGGTTGGTGAAGGTCAGCTGGTCGCCCTCCTCGTCGACCTGGCCGAACTTGGCCAGCGTGGCCTTGCCCTCGCGGTCCAGCCCGGTGACGCGAACTTTGACGGTGGTCCCGCTCAGCAGCTGGTCCATCGTGCCGGAGGCGATGACCCGCCCGTGGTCGACGACCGCGACGCGGTCACACACCTGCTCGACCTCGCTGAGGAGGTGTGAGTTGAGGAACACCGCGGTCCCTCGCGATGCGAGGCCGCGAATGATCTCGCGCACATCGTGGCGGCCCACCGGGTCGAGCGCGGATGTCGGCTCGTCAAGGAAGACCAGCTCGGGCTCACCCAGCAGCGCGACTGCGAGTCCCAGTCTCTGCTGCATGCCCTTCGAAAACGTGTCCACGCGGTCACCCGCACGGTCGGTCAGGCCAACCGTGTCGAGGGCAGTCGTGATCTCGTCCCTCCAGCTCGAGCGCGGAAGCGGGGCGAGCTCGCAATGCAAAGCCAGGACCTCACGTGCGGTCAGCCAGCTCTGGTACCGGAACAGCTCCGGTAAATACCCGATCTTTCGCCGTGTGCGCAAATCCCCGATCGGCCGGCCGAGCAGCCAGCCTTCGCCTGAGGAGGGTGCGATGAGCCCGAGCAGGAGCTTGACCGACGTCGTCTTGCCAGCCCCGTTTGGTCCGAGAAATCCGAACACCTCGCCACGTGGCACTGTCATCGAAAGGCCGGCCAGGGCGACCGCCTTGCCGAACTGTTTCGACAGCTCGACAGTTCGGATGGCAGGTGAGCCCGCGGCCACCCCTTCCGGAGTGGCCGCGGTAGTTGTCTCGGCTAGTTCAGCCACGCGCGCAAGGCTAATACCTGGCGGTTATTTGAGTCCGTTGGCAATGTTCAGAATCGCGTCCTGCTTGAGGGTGCCCGCAACTCCGTAGACGGTGCCGCTCCTAATCCAGATGACACCGGCGCCGAGGCCTGTGTTGTCGCCGACGGCCACACCATTGACACCCTGGACTTTCACCGTCTTGGAGGTCGCATATTCGATTGGGATTGGGATCGGCAGCGTAGTGCTGGGGTCCTTGACGGCGCGGATTGCGGCCGCGAGCTGCGACGAGACGCCGGGCAGCGAGAGGAGGTAGTCCTCGAGCTGCTGCGTGGTGACGCCGCTGGAGGTTACGACCGGTGCGCTGGACTCACCGACGACCAGCTCAGGAAGTGAGAGCTGTGAAAGGTCGGGAGCGGCGGTCGTGGCGCCCGTGCCCGTGCCCGTACTGGTTCCGGCTCCGATGTTCAACTTGCCGAAGATCTCGATCACGGCAGGTCCAACCGTCACCGTCAGCTTCGAGCCGTTCATGCCGGTGGGCATCGCGGGTAGCGTCTTGCCGGCCCTGGCCGCGGTGGCAGCCGCCTTCGTCGCGTCGAAGGTGAACACGCCCACGGCAGTGGGCATGGCCGCGTAGGTCACGTTGGACGACACGCCGCTGGGCAGCTTGCCGACGGCCGGAACGTGAAGCCCTGAGACGCTGGCCGCTTCGGCCGCGCTGGTTACCAGCTGTGGCGCTGGCGTGGTCGTCCACGTCAGGGTGCCGAAGTCGCCAAGACCGTTCAGCGACTGCAGGTCCGCGACGCTGACTGGAACCACCTGCACCGATTGGGGATGGAAGAAGAGGCCCTGCGCAATGCCTGTCACCACCAATGCGAGAACGACGGCGGCCGCCGCCAGCACCCCCATCACGGGACGTGAGGCCGGCCGGACGATGGGCAGGCGGATGCCAAACCTCGGCTGCGAAGCAGAGGCAGTGCGAACCCGGCTGAATGCCGACGCGACATCGACCTTGAGGTCGGGCACCGCAAGCGCGCCGGCGACAGCCTGCGCGTCATCGGCGAGCGTCGCGTAGCGGGCCTGGCAATCGGCGCATGCCGAGTAGTGCCGGTTCTCCGATTCGGTCATCGAGCCCGCGTCGTCGAACTTGCGGCGAAGGGTTCCGTCAGAAAGATGTGCCACGAGTGACCTCCTTGCGCAGCGCGGCTTCCGCGCGCCTTAACAGTGTTCCGATTTGTCCGATGCCGACTCCGAGCGACTGTGCCACCTCGGCGTAGCTGAGACCGCTGGCGCGAAGCACCAGCACCGTTGCCGGTTTCGGCGCCAGGCGCGCGAGCGCTTGTCTGACCTGGCGCCGGTCTTCGCTCACCTCGAGCATGTGTTGTGGATCCATGGTGTGCGCGCTCTCATCTGTCGCCTGTGAAAGCTCACGCCTCTCGCGCCTGCGGCGGCCGCGGACCCGGTTCAGCGCTTTGTGGGCGGCAGCGCGATAGAGCCAAGCCGCGGCGTACGGCGCACTTGCTGAATGGAGACGGTTGAAATCTATAAATACCTCTTGGGCAACGTCTTCAGCTTCGTGCGGGTCCGCCAGCACACGGTTGGCGATGCCGGCAACACGGCCGTACTCGGCCGAGAACAGTGCTTCGAACGACTCTTCGTTCGTCACAGCCCCATTCCGGTTGCCGGCCTTCGTGGCCATTTCAAAGTTGGCGCCCACCGATGATCAAGCACCGTGGGCGGCGGCTTTGTGACACTTCGGGCCCCTCTATCGAGACGTTCAGCCACGGGGCGAACTCGTCGAGGGTCAAAGCAGCGCCCACGCCGCAGGCAAGCGTTGTCGATGCGAGATCCAGGCTACATGAGCCAGACATATCCGACCAGCAGGAGGATCAGGATCCCCATACGAGATGGTGGATGTGAAGCGTGCCACTGCTGACCTTGTGAAAGGGACCAACCCCGGCGCGAATCATGTGGGTGACCGCCCGGACGGTTGCGCACGTGACCAGGAAGCCGACTGAGGCCAGGAACAGCCTCTCGCGTCGCTCGTCCTGGAAGTGAAAGTGATACAGCCAGCGGATTGCCCGCAGGAGGCTATCCGGCGAGCGGTCTCCTTCGGCGGGAGCTTCGGGCAATCTCATCCTCCACTATTGCGAAGTCGTTGCGCGGTAGCGCGTGGATGTGTCCCTGGAAAGCGAGAGTCCAATGTTCGGGCGGCCACTTGCGAACGTAATCGAGACGGTAAGCGAGCTCCTTCGCGGGAATCCAGTCCACATCTTCGAGGACGAGGTCCTGACGAATGTGAACCCTCCACGGGTAGTCTTCGTCGCGTCGCGCCGAGCGCCAGATTGGCGTGTGGTCCTCGTACATGGGCGACGCGACGGTCACCGTGGCAGCGAAAGCAGCGCGCCCGGTGATGTAGTACAGAACGCGGTCGCCGACCCGCATCGTCTCGACGCGACGGCGGTGACGGCTCTTCAACCCCTGGATCGTGTAGCCGAGCTCCCGCGTCTTACGAAAGTTGTCGGGCGAGCTGACGATCATCCAGTACTGCGAGGACCGTCCCTCGGAACGACCGGACTTACGCTTGCGCTTCGGACGCCCCGGCCTGGTTGGCGGCTCGGCGCCGGTTTCCCTCGGCGCTCCCTCCTCCGCTGCCACGGCATTTTCGCCCTGGTAAGACTCGCTCATCTCTTCACTCATGGTTGGGATGCTGTGGTCCAAGGTCCACGGGTTCGGGTAACAGCACGGTGAGGTTGCGTATCTGCGCGACGTGTGCCAGCTCGTGCTTGGTGACCATCCGGCAGATGTCGAGAAGGGTGAAGCTTCCGCCACGTGGATCGGCGATGACGCGCTCCCACTCGCCCTTGCCCCAGCCGTGAAGCAGGTCGACGGTCCTCCGGCGGACCCTAGCGAAGTCCTCGATCGTCTCCTGCAACGCGCCGTCGGGCGGGTCCCCCACGGGATCCGGGCTGGGATCGATGGTGGCCCTCACGTCCGCGGTGGCGAGCCCATCCAGGTGCGCATGTCGCAGGAGCGCGTCCACCTTCGAGCCGGAGTCGAGGAGGTGGAAGATCAGGCCTCCCAGGGTGGGAAAGGCGGGGCCGTGGCGATACCTGAGCCGGGTCTCGTCGAGGCCGAATACGAGATCGCTGATGCGCTCGGGGACCGAGCCCATGAGCAGCACGGCGTCGGCAGGCGACATCTCCTCCTGGAGCTCCATAACGGGAACGATACCTAGAGGGCGCATCAGTCACCACGCTTGCGGCCGACGGGACGTGCAGCAAGTGAGCCGTGCTGCGCATACTGAAAAGGCAGTGCAGGTCCAGGTCGCGTGCGAGTCGTGCGGGGCGGAGCTGATCCTCGGCGCCGCTTATTGCGAGCGGTGCGGCGCGAGGACGCGGAAGGCTAAGCGCTTGGTTCGCCTGGCGATCAGGGTGGAGCTGCTCTTCTTGTTACTGGTGGTGGCGGTGGTCGTCGGGTTCACCTGGATTTACTCAGTCCAAAAATAAAGGCGCGTGTGAGGACGTAAGTCCTCCCTGGCGGAACCCAACCGGTTAGCCGCCGCGCCTGCAGGTATCGGAGAGAACCGCTTGGGTGACGGCCGGAATAAATCCGGCCTAGAGCACCAATCAGCAATAGTCTTTAACGTCGATATACGGCGCGGCCTTCGACCTCGTCCTTGTTCAGGCGCTTATTCAGGTGCAAGCCCTCGAGCAGGAACTCGATCACCGATGCTCTCACCTCAGGCCGGTCCGGCAACCCCAGCTTCTTGAGCGCACCCGCCAGCTCAGGCAGCTCGCCGATCGCGCGGGTGTAGGTGCGTGCCGGGATACCTTCGCCGACCTCGAGCATCGTGCCCTCTTCGAAGCGTGCGACGATGCCGTCGAACTGGCCGGCAGAGAAATGCCGGCTGAACACCGCGCTGATTGCGCCCCGTTCCAATCGCGAAAGCACCTGCTCCTCTTTGCCCTCGTCCAACGCTTCGATCTCCACGCGGCCGACAGTCGATGAGGCGAGGAACGAAAGGTCGGTGATGCGCGGCACCGCCAGCGATTCTCCCAGGCGTGCTGCGCGGCGCACGGAGTTGCTCGCAAGGTTCTCGAAGTTTGCGATCGACATGCGCACCGAGACTCCGGAGGATTGCGAGATGTGCGGGCTGCGCCGCGCGAGGTGCGTCAGCTCGGCGACCATCTCCTTCATGAAGGTTGGAAAGATGAGCTCGAAGTCTTCCGGGACTGGATTTCTCTCAGCTTCCATGATCTGCATCTCTTCGTCCGTCGTCAGTGGATAGTGGGTGCGGACCTGCGACCCAAAGCGATCCTTCAACGGAGTGATGATGCGTCCGCGTGACGTGTAGTCCTCGGGGTTCGCGCTGGCGATGACGAACAGGTCCAGCGGAAGTCGCACTCGGTATCCGCGGATCTGCACGTCCTTCTCTTCCATGATGTTGAGCAGTCCGACCTGGATGCGCTCTGCGAGATCGGGCAGCTCGTTGATGCCGAAGATGCCTCGGTTGGTGCGCGGTAGCAGGCCGTAATGGATGGTGAGCTCGTCCGCGAGGTAGCGTCCTTCCGCCACCTTGATCGGGTCGACCTCGCCGATCAGGTCGGCGATGGAGATGTCAGGGGTCGCGAGCTTCTCGCCATAACGAAGATCGCGATCGATCCACGTCAGCTCCACCTTGTCACCATTCTTTGCGACCAGGTCGAGGCACCGGCGGCAGATCGGCGCATATGGGTGGTCGTTGATCTCGCACCCAGCGATCGCCGGGACCTGCAAGTCGAGCAGCGTGACGAGCGAGCGCATGATGCGGCTCTTGGCCTGTCCGCGCTCGCCCAGCATGATCACGTCGTGCCCGGAGATCACCGCGTTGGCGAGCTGAGGCAGCACGGTGTCGTCGTAGCCGACGATGCCGGGGAGTAGCGTCTCGCCCGACCGAAGTCGCGCGATGAGGTTGCGGCGCATTTCCTGCTTCACGGTTTCGCGAACGTGGCCGCTCGCGCGAAGTTCGCCGATGGTGGAGGCTTGTTTGCTGGCCATCTCCTAGCACTATAGGTAATGGAGGTCTGGGAGAGAAAGTTTGGTAGTCGCCGCCCCCAATCACCAGAATGGCTGCCTTGCGCAGTTAGACTGACCGGCGCCTTGACTCAATCGATCCGCGACCGTTACGAGGACGCACACGACGAGGGCCGCCCTTTGATTGGCGGGCATCGTGGTAACCCTGCCCAGCACCCGGAGAACACCCTGCGGTCGTTCAGCTCAGCGATCGCCGCGGGCTGCGACCTGATCGAGTGCGACGTCCACCTCTCATCGGACAGCCGCCTGATCGTGATCCACGATCACACGCTAGACCGGACCACCAACGGCAGGGGATTGGTCCGCGACCACACTGCTGCCGAGCTGCGCCGGTTCGATGCGGGTCAGGGCGAGCACCTGCCGCTTCTCCAAGAGGTGATCGAGCTTGCGTTGGGCAAGGTCGGACTCGTGATCGAGATCAAGCAGATTCCAATCCAGTACCCAGGTCTCGAGGAAAAGCTGGTCGCGATGCTGCGCCAGCTTGGCGCGGTTCAAGAGTGTGCCGTCGTCTCCTTCTACCACCCGTCGCTCAAGATCCTTCGCGCCATGGAGCCGAAGCTCCAGCTTGGCCTCCTCGAGGGCGCGCGGCCGATCGAGCCGGCGCGGATGATGCGCGAGGCCGGCGCCGACGTCTACTCACCGCACTGGGGCGCGATGGATCCGCCGCTGGTCAAAGAGGTCCACGCCGCCGGTGGCGCGGTCGCGGTCTGGCCGGTCGATGACGAGACGGCGGTCGCGTGGTGCCGGCTCTGCAAGCCCGACTCCATCTTCACCAACCGTCCGGTTGAGATCGGAGCGGCACTCAGGGCGACCGCGGCAAGCTAGGCGCTCGGCGGCGTTACAACGGCCCGCCCAGGGGCGTTGGGTCAAAACAGGAGTGCTTGCCAATACCATGAACCGGCCGTGCTTGCCGATCGGCCACCATTTGAAGATCTGTACCGCGACTTCCTCGGTCGGATCTATGCCTATGTGCGCGCGCAAGTTGCCACCGCGGCCGACGCGGAGGACATCACGGCGCAGGTGTTCATGAACGCGTACCAGGCTTACGAGCGATTCGAGTCGCGCAACACGAGCCCCGCCGCGTGGCTGTTTCGCATCGCGCGGAATGCGACCACCGACCACTTCCGCGCGCATGGCAGGCGTGAGCGCCTGCGGCGCACCATCGAGCACCAGCCAGTAGCGGAGGCTGACCCGGGCAGCATGGCCGAAGATCGGCTGCAGTACAAAGCCCTTCTCGTGCACGTCGCGCGACTGCCCGAGCGCCAGAGAGAATCGATTGCGCTCCGGCACTCCGGCCTCAGCTTTGAGGAGGTTGGCGTTCTCATGAGTTGCACAGAAGACGCTGCGAAGATGCTTTATCACCGCGCCCTGAAAGCGCTCCGCGACTCGGTCCAGAAGGAGGGCGAATGAACGAGGACGAGGACCTCGAGCTGCTGGCGTTGCAGCGCCAGCTCGACGACGCCTTCCAGACGACTCGCCCTCGCCCCAACTTCGAGGCCGAGCTCTGGTCGCGTCTGCACTCGCGCCGGCCCAACTGGCCACGCACTCGCGAGGGGGTGGCCGGCTTCGTTGGGAGCATTTGGGGATCGCGACTGCCTTCCGTGGCAGCCGGGCTCGCCCTCATCGTGCTGGTGGCGGCCGGCGTGTTCACGCTGGCCAGACTCCCCCACGGTGGCGGCGGAGCCAGCACTGCTTTCGGGCCGGTATCGAATAGCAACGCTGGACAAGCGCCGCGAAGCGCTGACTTCGGATTGGTACCCCGACCCGCCTTATCGGCACCCTCGGCGGCGGTAAGCGGTCCTGCCACCTATGCCGGCGCGGCCACGCTGGTCTGGGCGGGCAACCTTCAGGTCAGCGCCACGGCGCTGCCGGTCTACAGGTACACCGAGCCGACTCGAGCCGAGGCAGACGCACTGTCGGCGAAGTTGGGCGCGACACCATCGGCTGACGTGGCGCTGGGTGGCATCGGCGTCTACGCCGGCCGCAATTTCACGCTGGTCGTGCTCTCCAGCGTCGCCCAGCCGCCGCGAGAGCCGTACTTCAACGTGAGCGACCTGAAGACGGCTCTCCCAACCAGCGGCGACAGCGTGACGGTCGCGACCGCCTACCTGGCTGCACACCATCTGCTCCCGACCTGGCCGTATCAAACCGAGGTCCGGACGTTGGCTGGCACCACTGTGCGTGTCGACTTCCTGCGGTCGTTCGACGTACCAGGGTTGGGCCGCGCGAGCCTTGTCGACAGTGCGGGCAATCCATACGGGACCGAGGTGGATTTCGTTCCGGGCACGCCCGGCGACTTTGAACGGGTACCCCTGCCTCTGACCCTCGACCCCGCGACGTACCCGATCATATCGGCCGATCAGGCGATCATCGCCATGGGCGCTGGATCTGCCCCGAGTGGCGGCGCGATCCCCGTCGTTCGCATCACCCAAGCAGAGCTCGTGTACACCCTCGTCTGGGGCGGTGACCACGGCTACTACGAGCCGGCCTATCTGTTTTCCGGCACCTTTACCAACAAAGGGGTGCCCACCGTGAAGCGCGTGCTGATCCCCGCCGTCGTGCCGTCGCTCCTGGCGCCGTAGAGGTTTCCCCGGAGCTTCGATCTGGCCTTCGTCCCATCCATACTTGTTTGGTAGTGGGGAAAAGGCGCGTTCAGACTCGCCAGCAGGTCAGGAAAATCCAGCCCAAGCCACAGAAGGCCGGCTCCGCGCCGGCTTCTGGAGCGACCAGGCGCCAGCGCGAGAGGTTCGTCGAGGCGGGAGGCATGCTGCAGGGCTATTCGCCCGAGTTCGTGCAGCGGCTGGGTTACATCGCGATCGGGATCGCCGCCGGCTGCCTGATCGTCATTGCCGCGCTCCTGATCTTCCTGCCCCGCGCCTATGGTTGGCCTGACGCCATTGCGGCGTCGATTGCGTGGCTCCTGCCGATTGCGCTGCTGGCAAGCTTCGTCGGTCCTGGCTTTCGCCTCGCTATGAAGGACAGGAAGGCCGAGCCCAGGCTGGTCCAGGGCCAGCTCAAAGGAGCTGCTTCGGTGAGCACGTCGCGGGGCTTGGGCATGCTGATGATCCAGACCCGTAGCGGCGATGAGCAGTATCTGGTGCCTCCCGCTCGCTTGAAGCAGGTGCCGGGCAACCAGGTCAGCGTAGTGCTGACCGTGACGCCAAACCTGCGGCACGTGCGCTCGGTCGGGGTGATGGGCCAGCGCATGGTCGGCCGGGTCGAGCCGCCGGTGCCCGCGATCATGAGGCGCGTCCAGCTGGTTCCGCTGTTGACGCCCGTCGCGCTGGCGGTGGCGGCAATCGCCGGGGACGACGCTGTGGCGCTGTCGCCGATCTCGCCCTCGTTGCTCCATGCGGCCCTGGCCGTCGTCGGCGGCGCGATCCTCGGCGGGGCTGTTTACCTGGGGTCGACCCTCCTGCAGCGCCGGATGATGGCCGAAGTCCAGGCGCTGGTGCCCAAGGGGTAGAGCCTCCCCGGTCAGATGGTCTCGTCGACCTTCGCCGGAGAGACCGGCACGGAAGCCGCCGGGGTCATCCCGGCTGCCGGTTCTGCCTTGCGCCGCTGCCTGTAGGCGGTGGGCGGGTCGGAGATCGGCGGCACCAGCTTCGACCGCTGCGGATAGAGCGCGATCAGCAACAGGCTGCACGCCAGGCCGAAGATCACGGGGCCGAAGTAAAAGCTCGAGCCGATGATGTAGTGCGCACCCAGCTCGTAGAAGACGGTAACGATCCCGTACAAGATTCCGGCCCGCACCCAGGCGACGTTGTTCGCCGGGTGGATCGCGGCGGCCATCAGGCCGATGCCCAGGACGGCAGCCGCTGCAGACGAGTTGCTTCCGATCTCCAGGTCAAGCGGTAGAAGGGCGTTGCCGAACAGGGCCCGCGCCGAGCCCGCCACCATCGCGGCTCCCATCAGGACCATGACCACCGTCAGCAGCAGCCTTCTCATGGGGCGACTCTATACGGCCGCGCACCCCACCGCTATCTCTTATCGCTCTTACAGCTCGAGGGACGCTTAGACTCGACCTTGATGACAAACGATGTCCATATCACCCCTGAAGGCCTCGAAAGCGTACGCAAGGAGCTCGACGAGCTGGTCACCGTCCGGCGCCCGGCCGTCGTCGCCAAGATCAAGGCGGCGCGGGAGTTCGGCGACCTTTCGGAGAACTTCGAGTACCACGCGGCCAAGAACGACCAGGGCTTCATGGAAGCCCGGATCAAGGAGCTCGAGGCCATCATCAAAAACCACGTTTTGATCCAGACCTCGAAACCCTCGGGCGTCGTCAGCATGGGCAGCACCGTCCGCTTCAGCGAGGACGGCGGGGAAGCTGAGGCCTACCGCATAGTCGGCCCCGCCGAGGCCAATCCCAAGGCTGGAACTGTCAGCTACGAGTCCGCCATGGGCAAGGCCCTGCTCGGCCACCGAGTCGGCGACGAGGTGGAGGTCAAGACCCCCAACGGCGCCTACAGCGTCCGCATCGTCGGCATTGAGTAGCCGCACCGCGCCCGCGCTGCGCAGGGACGCGCCCCTTTCCACCCTGCGCCGGTGGATGGCGGAGCAGAGTCTCGATGCTGCGTATGTGACCCGGCCGGTATCGATCGCCTACCTCACCGGCTTCCGCGCCGAACCACACGAGCGTCTGATGGCGCTCGCGGTTCGGGCCGCCACCGCGACCCTGGTGGTGCCCGCTTTGGAGAAGGAGAAGGCCGCATCCAACCGCGAGCAGGCGGTCGTGCTCGCGTGGCGCGACGGGGAGGATCCATATGCCCTGGTGCGCGAAGCGCTTGGTCCGTGCCCTCGCCTGGGTGTCGAGAAGGAACACCTGACGGTGCAGGCGGCTGAGGCCCTGGCCGCGGCGGTCGGGACGCACGACCTGGTCGATGTCGCGCCGGAGATCCGCTGCCTTCGCCGCACCAAGAGCCCGGCCGAGCTGGAGAAGGTGGCGCGCGCGTGTGCCATCACCGACGCTGTCGCTGACGAGGTCATGCAGGACCTGCGCTCGGGGCAATCGGAGCTCGAGCTCGCGATGCGAGTTGGCGCCGCGATCAGCACGCGAGGCGCGGCACCGTCCTTCGAAACCTCGGTTCAATCCGGAGCCAACTCCGCGAACCCACACCACGACCCGGCAGGTCGCCGCCTCGAGGCCGGCGACCTGGTGCTGTTCGATTTCGGCGCTGCGTTCGATGGCTACTGCGGCGACCTGACGCGGATGGCCGTGGTCGGCGAGCCCACCGCGCGCCAGCGCGAGATCTACGCGTTGGTCTTGCGGGCCCACGATGCTGCGATCGAGGCGGTCCGCCCGGGGGTCACCACCGGTCAGCTGGACGCGGCCGCGCGCAAGGTCATCGACGCCTCTGGGTTCGGCGCCCATTTCTTCCACCGCGTCGGCCACGGCCTGGGGCTCGAGGTCCACGAGGACCCGAGCCTCGACCCGGGATCGGACACTGTGCTCGAGCCCGGAATGGTGTTCACGATCGAGCCGGGGATCTATCTCCCGGGTTGGGGCGGAATTCGAATCGAAGACGACGTGGTCGTGGAGATGGGGGGCTGCCGCGTACTGACCAAGGCGGACCGGAGCCTGCGCGTGGTGAGGTCCTCCTGATGCTGGCACCGGGGATGCGCCGCACCGCGCAGCGGACGATGGTCTACAACGCCATCGTGCGACTCGGCGGCCACTGCACGGCAGAGGAGATTGCCGCCGAGCTGCACCAAACCAAGCCCGGATTTCCGCGCAGCACCGTGTATCGGGCGCTCGAAGCGCTCACCGCCTCGGGTTCGCTCTACGCCGCGCACCTCGGAGAGGGGCCCACCCACTACGAGCTCGCGAGCGGGGACCACCACCACGCGGTATGCCAGGTTTGCGGCGGCGTGCTGCACATCCAAGAAGAGCTCGTCAACTCGCTCGAGAGCCACCTGGAAGACCTCCATCGGTTCCGGCCTGTACGCACGGAGGTCCTGGTCGTCGGGGTCTGCGATGTGTGCTCGCGCACACCCGGGCGGAAGGCTGCACGCAGGCACACGCTCGAGCACGTGCATCACGAAGGCAACGGCCCAGCCTCCTGATAGAGTGATCGCCGAGGCGATCCGCGTCCGTCTTTTACCTGTAGGGGGGCACCGTTTGGAGCCAAAGATCATCGGCAGCGTGATGCCCGTGCTCGAACTGAGCATGCAGCCGGGCGACCAGGTTTTCGCCGAGTCGGGCGAGTTGGCGTGGATGTCCATGGCGATCCAGATGCAGACGTCGACGGCGGCGGGCGGCCAGCAAGGCGGCTTCATGAGCGTCCTTGGCAGGGCCGTCGCCGGCGGTACGCTGTTCATGACCGAGTACTCCGCCGCCGGCGGGCCGGGCCTCCTCGCCTTCGCGGCCAAGCTGCCCGGCCAGATCCTGGCGATGGACGTCGCGCCGGGCGCGGGCTACCTGGTGCATCGCCACGGATTCATGTGCGCCACCCCCGGCGTCCAGTTCTCCGTGGGCTTTCAGCAGAGGCTCGGCACTGGGCTGCTGGGCGGCACCGGATTTCGTATGCAGCGTTTGGCGGGTACGGGAAAAGCCTGGGTCGAGCTCAGCGGCGAGGTCGTGACTTATGACCTCCAGCCTGGCAACGCGCTGCGCGTCCACCCCGGACATGTGGGGATGTACCAGGACTCGGTGCAGTTGAGCATCACCACGGTGCCGGGGATCAAGAACGCTTTCTTCGGCGGTGACGGCATCTTTCTGGCCTCGCTCACCGGCCCAGGCCGGGTGTGGCTGCAGTCCATGACCATGCAACACCTCGCGCATGCCATCCAGGAATACCTGCCTCACAAAGAGGCCGGCGCCGGCGGCATCGTCGACATTTTGAGTGGGGGCTAAAAGTGGAAACCAAGATCATCGGCACCGTGATGCCCGTGCTGGAGCTGAGCATGGAGCCCGGCGACAAGGTATTCGCCGAGTCAGGGCAACTGTCGTGGATGTCGATGGCGATTCAGATGATGACGTCGACTTCGGCCGGAGGTCAGCAGGGAGGCCTCTTCAGCGCGATCGGGCGAATGGCCGCCGGCGGCACGCTGTTCATGACCGAGTACACGGCTGGCGGCGGGCCGGGCTTGCTGGCATTCGCCGCCAAGCTGCCGGGCCAGATTCTGCCCATGGAGATCGCTCCGGGCCACGGCTACCTCGTGCACCGGCACGGCTTCATGTGCGCAACGCCAGGCGTGCAGTTTTCAATCGGTTTCCAGCAGCGCCTCGGCGCCGGCGTTTTTGGAGGCACAGGCTTTCGCATGCAGCGCCTGCAGGGCCAGGGTCAGGCCTGGGTCGAGCTGCACGGCGAGGTGGTGACCTACGACCTTCAGCCAGGAAACACGCTGCGGGTGCACCCGGGTCACGTGGGGATGTACCAGGAATCGGTGCAGTTCAACATCACCACGGTCCCCGGCATCAAGAACGCATTCTTCGGTGGGGATGGCATCTTTCTCGCCGCCCTCACCGGCCCTGGGCGCGTCTGGTTGCAATCGATGACGATGCAGCACCTCGCGCACGCGATCCAGGAGTACCTGCCGAAAGTCGGGTGATTCGGTTCACGGCAACGTCGATCGTTAGTTGGAGGAGGTCTGGGAGATGGCGAAGTATTTGATCGAAGCGTCGTATTCGCAAGCCGGCCTTAAGGCGCTGGTGAAGGACGGCGGCACCGGCCGTAAGAAGGTCGTCGAAGCCGCCGCGAAGGCCTTGGGCGGTCATGTCGAATCGTTTTACTTTGCATTCGGCACCAGCGATGTGTACGCGATACTCGACGCGCCTGACAACGTCACCGCGGCAGCCTTTGCGCTGGCTGTTGGCGGCACAGGCATCGCCGCGCACCTGAAGACGGTCGTGTTGATTACGCCTGAAGAGGTCGACCAGGGGGCAAAGAAATCCGCCAGCGCCGGCTACCACGCTCCGGGCGCCTAGTCGGTCTGGCCTCGAGGCGCCACATACCACTCGCGGAAGGAGCGGCAGCGGCCATCTGTATCGAACTCGATGACGAAAATGTTGTCCCACTCCTTGGTCAGCTCGGAGCGGGAGGAGTCCTTGAAGTAACGGCTCCTCCCGTTGACCACCGCGATGTCGCCATCGACGGCGATGGGTGCGTAATCTGCGCTGAAGGTTCCAGGCGCGTCACGGTCCTTCAGCCATGCGTCGACGATCGCTTGCCGGCCGGCCACCGGCTTGTCGTAGGGATTGAACGAATAGGCGGCATCCTCGGTGAACAGGTCGCTGATCGCCTCAGGCGAGTAGCTTTCCCACGCGTGTATGTAAGCCGTCAGCCAGCCGACGACCTTGGCGCGGTCCATCTGCACAATTCTCTGACATGGGGGTCTCAGTGGCGGACCGCTGGCTGACGTTCGACTGCTTCGGAACGCTGATCGATTGGCGCCACGGGATCAGGACCACTGGCGAGCTGCTGTTTCCAGGGCGCGGAGAAGATTTCCTCGATTCGTACATCACAGTCGAAGCCGAGGTCGAGAACGAGGGCTCATTTCGGCGCTACCGCGCGGTTTTGACAGAGGCGGTCAAACGTGTCGCGCAAAGGCTATCGCTCGAGCTCAAGCCCGACGATGCGACAGCTCTGGTCTCGACGATTCCATACTGGCCGGCCTTCGCGGATGTCGGCCCTGCTTTGAGCGAGCTGCGGCGCGAAGGCTGGCGCTTTGCGCTCTTGACCAACTGCGACCGCGACATCATCGCGCTCACGCAGCGCCGCTTGCCTGCTTCTTTCGACGCGGTGGTGACGGCTGAGGACGTCGCTGCCTACAAACCTAGCCCCGCGCACTTTCTGCTGTTCAAGTCGACATTTGGCGCCTCTGCCGATGCCTGGATCCACGTGGCTCAGAGCTACTTCCACGATATTCGCCCGACCAGCGAGCTCGGCATCCGGCGTATCTGGGTCAACCGCCAGGGGGAGAAAGACGACCCGAGCATCGCGGACGCCGTCGTCAGCGGCCTCGGTGAACTACCCGACTCGGTAAAACTGCTCTACGAAAAGTCGGTCAGGTCGACGGAAGCTCGGTAGACGCGACGGGCGGGGCCTGACTGGATCAAGTTTCCGGAGCCTGCGCGGCGAACCTCGAGGTCGCCGCCCGGCATCTGGATCGTGACGCGGTCGTCGACCAGCCCAGCCCGCATGCCGGCGGCGGCCACGGCGCTGGCGCTGGTGCCGGACGCGAGCGTGTAGCCGGCGCCTCTTTCCCAGATCTCCACGCGCGCGCGCGCGCGATCAATGACCTCGAACAGCTGCACGTTCGTCCTCTCCGGAAACGCGTCGTGGTTCTCGATGAGCGGCCCGAGCTCGACACAGCGTTCCTTGGTCACGGGCTCGCCAAAAACCACGCAGTGTGGATTGCCGACTGAGACCAGCATGGCTTCGACGCGGCCGGCAGGCGTGTTGAGCGTGACCCGGTCTGGCTCTCCGTCGAATCGCGCGGGAAGGTCGGCGGCGCGGAACGACGGGCGTCCGATGTCGAGCTCGCTGACGATCTCGGCCCCATTCTTCGACAGGATCCGGACCGGGTTGGTCCGGCCGGCGGTGCTCAGCTCGAACCGGTCGCCGGCGCCGTGCTCGAGGACGGCGTGGGCAGCCGTGATGCGAAGGCCGTTGCCGCTCTTCTGAGCCTCAGAGCGGTCTGGGTTGAAGATCCTGACGCTCATCTTCGCCGGGTCGAAGGCCAGCAGCCCATCCGAGCCGAGGCCGCGATTGCGGTCGCACAGAACCGGCAGCAGCGGGACGAGCCGGTCGAGTTCGCCGGGTAGGTCGAAAACGAGGTAGTCGTTGCCCAGCGCCTGGTACTTAATGAGATCAATTCGCATTAGAGCTTCAATCATCGGGGAATCGCCGTCGCCGCTCACCGGTTGTCATAAGATGTCGTGTCTATGCGGGACCTCGTGTGGCCTGCCCAGCGCTTGGTGCAAATCCCAGCCTGCTTCTGTAGCTAGGCCCGGCCGTAGGCTCGCGCCTCGAACGGCGCGCCCTTTCGACCGTTTCGTTCGAAATCAACACTCAATCGGTGATTTGTATTTCTGGGAGGTTTGGAATTGAGCTCATCGACAACAACCAAGGCATTGGTGTCCACCGAGTGGATCGCCGAGCACGCGAAGGACAAGGGCCTCCGCGTGGTCGAGGTCGACGTCGACCCGTCCGTTTACGAGAAGGGTCACATCGCAGGCGCCGTCGGCTGGAACTGGCGCAAGGATCTGCAGGACCAGATCAACCGCGACGTCGCCACCAAGGAGGCGCTGGCGAACCTGCTGGGCAAAAGCGGCATCACGCCCGACACGGCGATAGTTCTGTACGGCGACAACAACAACTGGTTCGCCGCTTACGCCTACTGGGCACTCAAGTACTACGGGCACGACAAGGTCCAGCTGGTCGACGGCGGCCGCGTCAAGTGGGAGAAGGAAGGCCGCGAATACAGCGCCGAATCCCCCAACTATCCGGCCACCGACTACAAGTTCCACGGTTCTCCCAAAGAGGACATTCGCGCGTACCGCGACCACGTCCAGGCGAAGCTCGGCAAGGCCGGACTCGTCGACGTGCGCTCGCCCAAGGAGTACTCGGGTGAGCTGCTCGCTCCCGAGAACCTTCCGCAGGAAGGCGCGCAGCGCGGCGGCCACATCCCGACCGCGGTCAGCATCCCTTGGGGCACGGCCGTCAACACCGAAGACGGCACCTTCAAGAGCACCGAAGAGCTGAAGGAGATCTACGGCGGCAAGGGCATCACCTCCAACAAAGAGGTCATCGCCTACTGCCGCATCGGCGAGCGCTCCGCGCACACCTGGTTCGTCCTGAAGGAGCTTCTCGGTTATCCAGACGTCCGCAACTACGACGGCTCGTGGACTGAGTGGGGGAGCTCGATCAAGGCCCCGATCGAGAAGTAGGCATGGCCACCTCACCCCGCGGCGTCGTCGATCATTCGGCGCTTAAGGTCAACCAGACCGGGATCGTGGCGGCAGTGCTCGTCGCTTTCATCGGCAGCGCCTTCTTCAGACCTGCGCTGGTGTTGATCCCACTCCTCAGCGTCGTGCTGCTGCTGGGCACGTTTGCCCCTAATCTCGCGCTGTTCAAGCAGATCTACTTCAAGGTCCTGAAGCCGCGCGGCATCGTCAAGCCGCGACTCGTTCAGGACCGGCCGGAACCTCACAACTTCGCGCAGGGTATGGGCGGGGTTGTTCTCGCCATCGCATCGCTATTCCTGGTGCCGCTCCCCGTCGTGGGATTGGCCCTGTCTCTTCTCGTCGCTGTTTTGGCTTTCATAAACGTGGCATTCGGCTATTGCCTCGGGTGCCAGATCTACTACCAGCTCGGTCGCGCCGGGCTGATCAAGGCAACGCGATAGTGAGCACGCAACTCTGGGCTCTGGCGGCGGCGGGTGCTGTGGTGCTCGTTGCCGCCGGCCTGGAGCTCTGGCGGTCGAGCCACGCACGTGGGCGCGCGCTCGGCTTGACCGCCCCGACAGCGGCCGGCGACACGGAGCCGTACATCCTGTACTTCACAGGGGACAGCTGCTCGGTGTGCCGTACCCATCAGGAGCCGGCGCTCGCGAAGCTAGTAGGTGTGCGAATCGACAAGGTCGACGCGATCGCCGAGCGCGAGCTGGCCGACCGCTTCCACGTTTACACCCTTCCCACGACTGTCGTGATGTCGGGCGAGGGCAAGTCCCTACAGGTGAACTACGGCTACGCGCCGGCGACCAAGCTGGAGCGCCAGCTCTCCGAGGCGCGTCGCGGCGAATTGAGGAACGCGGCGACCGCCTGACCGTCCGTTCTATCCTGACCGGGATGCGTCGTCTTCTTGTCTTGTGTTGCGCCGCTGCGGTTATTGCCGGTGCGTGCGGGCAGCAGTCACCATCGGCCCAGAGCAACGAGCTTGTGTTGGGTGCGATCTATCCCCTCAGCGGCCCGCAGGCCTCGGGAGGCAAGGACGAGCTAGCGGGCGTCAACGCCGCCTTACAGCTGGCCGAGTCGACGGGGGTGCTCAAGACTCACGTGCGCCTGCAAGTGGTGGACGCGACCACACCACAAGCCGCCAGCGCTGCTGTGGACGAACTCGTCCGCGACTATCACGTGCCGGCGATTCTGGGTACCTATGGCAGCACGCTTTCGGCGGCGGCGTCCGCCCGCGCCGAAGCGTTGAAGACTGTGTACTGGGAGACCGGGGCGGTAGCCGACCCCATCACCGCCCAGCGTCAGTACGTGTTCCGGACGGTCGCGACCGGAAGCTCACTCGGCCGGATGGCTGTCACCTTCACGCACGACGTGCTGGTCCCGCGAATGAAGCCGGCGATACCACGTGTGGTGATCGTGCGCGTGGACGACATCTATGGTCACTCTGTCGGCGGCGGCGAGGAGGCCTTGGCGCATAGCCTCGGCATGAACGTCGTGGATGTCATCGGTTACAACGCGCAGGTCTACGACGCGGACGTCATCGCAGCGCGCGTGGCGGCCGACCGCGCGGACGTGCTGTGGGACGTCAGCTATCTCGCCGACGGCGTCGCGATCTGGCAAGCGCTCCTCCGTCAGGGGGTGAAGCTCAAGGCCGCAATCGGCACCAGCTCGGCGTTCTGCATGCCCGCCTTCAGCCAGGAACTGGGCGCGGGATCGGTGGGCGTCTACGCCGCGGACAAGCCCGACGCCGACATCAGCCCCGCCGCGCTGTCACCGGCGGGTAGGGCGCTGCTCGCCCAGGCGCGATCGACGTACGCGGCGGCGAATGGCGGGGCGAGCCTGACGATTTCTGCCGTGGCTGGCTTCGTTGGCGGCTGGACGCTCTTTGACGACGTGATCAACCAGCTGTCAGGCCAAGCCACCCCGGACACCATTCGCACAGCTGCGCTGCGCGTCGATGTGCCCATCGGGGACAGCATCAACGGCGGCGGCGTCAAGTTTGGCGCCGCTGGTGCCCTGGACGAGGGTCAGAACACGAGGTCGGCGGCGGTTGTCGGCCAGTGGCAGGCGGTCGGCGACATGAAGATCGTTTATCCCGCCGCGTATGCCACCGGGATTCCGATGGGGATGCCCGTCGGGCCTTAGGAACCTAGCGGGCGCGCCTTTCTGCCAGGGCGCGTCTTTCTGCCAGGCGCCGATCTTCGGGAGCGAAGGTTTGACGTCGAGGGCCGCTTTGATCTCGCCGCTCGCCAGACCGCCGTTCGACGTCGGCTCGAATGGTGTTCGCCCGCTGCTCAGCTCGCTGAGGTGCGGTGAGCTTCAAGCCGGACAGGAACTGTTGGATTGCCAGGTTCACCAGCTTCGGATGGGTGAGGTTGCAAGCGTGGCCGGCGTCTTCGATCGCGACGAACTGTTCGCAATCGGCAAGGTCCGAGCACATCCGCTGGGCTTTTTCGATGTCGATAGCAGCGTCCGCCGTTCCGTGGATCACGAGGTTCGGTACTTTGATCTCCCCGAGCCGGTTGTGAATGTCGTCACGGCTCACCAACGTTTGGAACGCTTGGCGCAGTAGCGAGCCCGGCTTCTGGCGCCATTTAGCAATCCATTGGTCGCTGCCACGCCACTCGTTGCCAAGAATGATCGCGGCGATGGTGCGCGCCAGCTGATCGTTGAGGCCCTCTGCCTCCCAGACGTCGAGCATTACCTGGTAGGTCGCGACCTTCTCCGGGTCTTCGAGACCCGCCTGCGTTCCAATGAGGACCAGCGCGGAAACTCGCTCGGGGTACTTGAGCGCAAAACGAAGGGCGACGAAGCCTCCCTGGCTCATCCCGCCGATTACAGCCCGCTCGATTCCGAGATGGTCGAGCAGACCTTTCAGATCGTCCGCGAGGTCCCAATAGCTGAATGCGTCAGCTGTGTTCTCTGTGTCGCCGTGGCAGCGCGCGTCCCACGTGATGAACCGGCTGCCTGCCTTGGCGGCCGCGATCTGCGGCGCGAACATCTCACGGTCCATGAGAAACCCGTGCGCCAGCACGACCGCTTCGTGGTCGCCACCGGTATCTTCGTAGTTGATCCACTGCCCGTTGACTGCGTATAAAGGCACGTTAGGTCCCCCCTTCAAGCGCGAGCTGGACGAGCGTGATGTCCATCCACCTGTCGAACTTGTGTGCGGCGTCACGGATGGTGCCGACGACCTCGAAACCAAGCTTCGAGTGGAGCTCGAGGCCGGCGCGGTTGTCGGTGGCGATGGTGGCCACGATCGTGCGATACCCGAGGCCGCGGGCTTGGGTGATGAGCTCCGCCAGGAGTGCCCGGCCGATGCCGCGACCCTGGTGCACAGGATCGACGTACACCAGATCCTCCACGATGTCGAAGCCGCGCTGATTCCATGGGAATAGGCGCGCCCATCCGATGACTCCACCCTCGTCTGTGGACACGATCAACTTGGACTTTCCGTGAGCCTCCCACCAAGCAGCGGCCTCCTCCGTCCCCAGGGGCTCGGAGTCAATGGTGGCGAACGTCTGGTTCACCGCCCAGTTGTAGATGCCGACTATCGCCTTCAGGTCCTCCCGGGTAGCCGGCCGGATGCTGAAGGCGGTCTTAGCCCCCCTTGCCAAGACCCCATTGGAGCACGAATGGGTCCTTCCTGTCCGGCGGCGTTCAGGATGGTCTGATACGTTCGCCCCAATGAATTTGCGTCTTTGGCGCCAAACCTCGTGAAGACCGCGCGCCGGCCCCAGATGAAAACCTCGCTGCCGGGTCCCAAAGCAGCCGAGCTGATCGCCCGGGACGCCAAAGCTATGTCGCCCAGCTTCACGCGCGCATACCCCTTCGTGATGGAGCGAGGGGACGGGTGCTGGGCGACCGACGTCGACGGCAACACCTTCCTGGACTTCACGGCCGGTATCGCGGTCAACACCACTGGTTTCTCGCATCCCAGGGTCGTGGCGGCGATCGAGGAGCAGGCCAGGCGCTTCCTGCATATGTCAGGCACCGACTTCTACTACCGCTCCGAGATCGAGCTTGCCGAGCGCCTGGAGCAGAAGATCCTGCCGGGTACGCCGGCCAAGGTCTTTTTCACCAACTCGGGGGCCGAGGCGATCGAGGGCGCGATGAAGCTCGCGCGGTACGCAACTGGCCGGCCGAGCTATGTGGCGTTCATCGGGGGGTTTCACGGCCGCACATTCGGGGCCCTTTCGCTCACCGCCTCGAAGGCGAGCCAGCGACGCCGCTTCGCGCCCCTCCTTTCATCGGTGTTCCACGCCCCGTTTCCCTCGGCCTCTCGAGGCGTGACCACAGCGGACTCGCTGGCGCGGCTTGAAGAGCTGTTCAGCACTGTCGCTCCACCCGAGAGCGTGGCCGCCGTGTTCGTCGAGCCGATCCAGGGCGAGGGCGGCTACCTGGTGCCGCCCGACGATTTCCTCCCACGCCTGAGAGAGCTCACCCACAAGCACGGAATCCTCCTGGTGGCGGATGAAGTCCAGTCCGGCATGGGCCGGACGGGCCAGCTTCTGGCGGTTGAGCACTGGGGCGTGGAGCCGGACATCGTGTGCCTGGCCAAGGGGATCGCCTCGGGGCTGCCGCTCGGCGCGTTCATCGCGCGAGCCGAGCAGATGAGCTGGCCTCCCGGCTCGCACGGCAGCACCTTTGGCGGCAACCCGCTGGCCTGCGCCGCCGGTCTGGTCACGCTCGACCTGCTCGAAGAGGGCTTGATGGCGAACGCTTCGAAGGTCGGCGCGCAGCTGCAGGACGGGCTGCGCGAGATCGCGCAGACGCACGAGCAAGTCACCGACGTCCGAGGGCTCGGGCTGATGATCGCGTTGGAGCTGAAGACCGCGGAGCGTGCCAATCAGCTCGTGCAAAACGCTTTCGAGCGTGGATTGCTCTTGCTCACCGCCGGCGCGCGCGCCGTCCGCATCTGCCCGCCGCTGATCCTCGACCACGAGGAGGCCGCGACGGGGCTGGAGATCATCGCTTCAGCCCTCGACTAACCGAACTTCCCGGGAAGCTTGGCGATGATCGCCCCAGCGATGAGGTCCGCCACTACCTCGGTCGACGCTTCGGCAGACCTATCGTCCCCCGCAAGCCTTGACCATGACTTCGCGCGCTGATCTTCGATGACAGTTGTGATCGCCTCGACCTGGGACTCGAGCACAGGGCGCGACGCATCGGCCGCCAGGTTCGTGGAGTCCGCCAGCCACCCTGACAGCTGCGTGACCGATGCATCAGTCAGCTGGGTCAAGGCTCGCTGCTTCGACGCAGGGGTGGCCGCCGACGCGCAGGCGATCACGGCTGCGTTGCCGGCGGCCCACGCCTGATCGAAATCAAGGGCGGAGGTCGCTCCGAACAGGTCGGTGAGCTGCGCATCGAGAGCGTTCGTGTCGTCGACCAGCGCGGTGGCGGCTGCGGTCTGCTCTGCCGCGCGGTGCCCGATGACGGCGCTGGTTCGCATGGTTGTCAGGTACGAATACTCCTGCAACCTGATATTCAGCATCGCTCGGAGATCCACGGCGGGGCCGGACGCGTTGCCTGGGAACTTGTCAGGAAATCTACCGGCGATCCTCGGCGCGATGGTGTCGCCGACCTGGGTGGCGTCTGCATACGACGTTCGAATGTCGGCGTAAAGCGGTGGATAGTTTTTCGCTTGCTGGTCGTCCAGCATCGCTTCCATCTCGAGCGTGTGCTGGACTACGAGCGGAGTGATCAGGCCAGACGGAACCTGGGTTACATCGCTCAAGAACTGCGAGAACTGCGGAACGAATGTGCCGGTAAGGCTCGATTGTGCAGCCTCGGACTCGGCCTTGTTGTGAGTCACTAGGCCAATCGTGTAGCTCACGAGGTAATCGTTCTGCGCGTTCCAGATTTGCTCGAACTGAGTCGCCACGCTGTCACCCATAGCCGAGCGCACAAGCTCGGTGAGGTCGGTGCTGTTGGTGGTCAGCAGGCGCAAATAGCTCGTGTACTCGGCTTGCCGGGCCGGCGCCGACGACTGCTTGGCGATGATGAACACGTGCTCGCCGAGCAAAAGGTCCAGGCGGATGCGAAAGTCCGCAGCTTTCGATTCCGCAAGACTCGAGGCAGTGGGGCTGGCGGTTGCGGCTGGGGCGGCCGACGCCTGCGATTGAGGTGAACCCGAACAGCTGACCACCGCCGCCGCGGCTAGCGCCGCCAAGGTCTTCAAAGCACCGCCATCCTAAGCGGCTAGGATCAGGCCACCATGCCTGAGTGGTTGCTGGTCGACGGGTCGAGCCTGATCTTCAGAGCTTTCTATGGGGTGCCGCAGACGACACGAGCACCGGATGGCACGCTCACGAATGCGATCCGCGGCACCCTGGAAACCCTGGCCCGCCTGATCACAGACCGCCGGCCGCAACGGCTGGCGCTGGCAACCGACGAGGACTGGCGTCCTGACTGGCGGGTCGAGCTGCTTCCCAGCTACAAGCAGCACCGGACGGCAGAGCCGGTGCCGCCGCTGCTGGAGCCGCAAATGCCCGTGGTCATGGAGTGCCTCGAAGCGGCGGGCATCGATGCGCTGGGCGTGCCGGACTACGAGGCTGAGGACGTCATCGCTTCGCTGGTGGCGCGTGTCAAGCCTCCCGTCGAGATTTACAGCGGCGACCGAGACCTGTTCAGCCTCATCCGGGAGCGCGAGGTGATCGTCCTGTATCCGGAAAAAGCAGGGCTGGCCGAGGTCGATGAGACCGAAGTGGAGCGCCGGTACTCGATTCCTGGCCGCGGCTATGCCGACTTTGCGATGCTGCGTGGCGATCCCTCGGACGGCCTGCCCGGAGTCGCCGGCGTCGGTGCCAAGAAAGCTGCCGACCTCGTCCGCCGCTACGGCTCGGTCGGCGCAATGCTCGAAGCCGGCATTTTTCGGGAGGCGGACGCCGAGTACCTGAACCGCGCGAGCCGCATCGTGGCCCCGGTCGCCGACTTGAAGATCGAAGTGCCGCGCGGCCGGCGTGATCGCCATCCCGACGACCCCGCGCGAGTGGAGGACCTGGGCAAGCGCTATGGAATCGCGAGCTCCTTTGAAAGACTGGTCAAAGCCCTGGATTTGATGTAGCCAGCCATGGACCCTGGGCTCTGCGCGTCCTGCAAGCATTCGCGAACTGTGACCGCAGCCCGCAGCACATTCTGGATGTGCGAGAGGTCCAAGACCGAGCCATCGTTTCCGCGCTACCCGCGCCTGCCTGTGATGCAGTGCCGCGGTTACGAACGGCTGGATGTCAGGAAGCCTGAACCGCCTCCAGTTTGATCATTGACATCGGCTCATGGGCGGCGGCATCACAGCGCTGAGCGCGTGGAACAGCCTCCGGATCGTCCGCTGGGGCGGCCCCCCATCGGATCGCTGTATTAACCGATCGCCGCATCATGGTTCCAGCCGTGTTGCAACCAACAGGCCTGGCCTGGTGTTTGGGAGAGTGATGGAAGGCGTCGAGCGGATGTTTGAGCGGATGGTGCGCGAGCACCAGCACCGCATCTATGCTGTCGGTTTTGCCCTCACCGGCAACCGCCATGACGCGGAGGAGGTGGCGCAGGACACCTTCCTACGTGCGTACCGGGCGCTCGCGACCTATCCGCCGGAGAGAATCCGCGACCTCAAGCAGAGGCCGTGGCTGCACCGCATCGCAGTCAACGTCGTCAGGAATCGCGCTCGCGGCGCCAAGCCGCGCACGGCCGAGTTGAACGGCAGCGAGCCCGATTCAAGGCCAGGCCCCGAATTGCGATCGCTGCGCCGAGCGGAGATGGACGACCTCGCCTGTCGCCTCGCGGGCCTGCCGCCGCGCTATCGCGAGGCGGTCGTGCTGAAGCACGTGCACGACATGTCCTACGAAGCCGTCGCGGAGGTGTTGGAGCAACCCGTTGGAACTGTCAAGTCCAACGTGCACCGCGGCCTGAAACTACTTAGAGGAGATGACCATGACCGCGCTGTTGACTGACCTGAAGCGATTGGGCTCGATGCAGGCGCCCGATGGATTCACCGAGCGCGTCCTGATCGAGGTCGGGATGGCCGATTCGTACGCGGTTTTCGAGACCGTACTCGGCGAAGTGTTCGTCGCCTGGAATCGACTGGGGGTGTCGGCAGCGGCCCGCTGCGCGTCAGCCGCCGAGTTCGAGGCGCTGTTCAAGCGGGAGATCGGCCGGCCGCTGATGCCGGCGCTCGCGCCAGCTGGTCTTGCGGCCAAGATCGAGGACGAGCTGAGCGGCAAGCGCGCGATGCGGTTCGACCTGCGTGGCCTCACCGAGTTCGAGCAGGCGGTCTTGCGTAAGACATATGAGATTCCCCGGGGCGAAGTAAGGCCGTACGGGTGGGTGGCGCGAGAGATCCGCAGGCCTGCCGCGGTCAGAGCCGTGGGCTCGGCGCTTGCCCACAACCCGATCCCATACTTCATCCCTTGCCACCGCGTCGTACGCACCGATGGCGAGATCGGCAACTACGGAGGCGGAGGGCCGGAGGCGAAGAAGGCGATCCTGACGATGGAGGGTGTTCGTGTGGGCCGGCTCCAGGAGCTGGCGCGGGGCGGGGTTCGGTACCAGGGCGTCAAGACGACCAAAATCTTCTGCTACCCGACGTGCCGCCACGGCCTGCGCGCGCTGGAGAAGAACATCGTTTTCCTGCACGACGAGAAGAGCGCGCGTGCGGCGGGCTTCCGGCCGTGCAAGGTGTGCCGGCCGGCCGCTGCGGCCTAGAGCGGCACGTAGCCGCAGTATCGGTTGGGCTGTTGGGCGCGCTAGCCCAGTGAATAAATTCCGGGCAGCTCTCTGTACAGGCCCGCGTAGTCCAGGCCATAACCGATAACGAAGCGGTCAGGGATGACGAAGCCCTTGAAGTCGATCTTGACCTTGACCGCGCGGCGCGCCGGCCGGTCGAGAAGGGCGGCCAGGCGCAGTGAGCCCGGCTTCATCCTGCGCACCCGTCGCGTGATCGCTTCCGCGGTGTGACCAGAGTCGACGATGTCCTCGACCAGCAACACGTGACGGTCGACCAAGGGTCCGTCGATCATGTGCGCGAGACGCAGCTCACCTCGGGTGCTGCCCGATCCGTAGCTCGCCGCCCGGACGAACTCGAGCTCGGCCGGGATGCTGAGGCTGCGAAGGAGGTCGGCGGCAAAGACTGTGGCGCCCTTGAGGATCACCACCAGCACCAGCGGCGTCTCGATGTCCGAGTAGACCTTCGAGATCTCGCGGCCCATCGCATGCACTCGGCGCGCGATCTGCGCGGAAGTGATCATGGCCTTGCCGGTGCTTTCCGCTCGTGCCGTCGGGGTCTGGGTTAGGACCTCAGGCATGTGGCGTACAGATTACCGGTCCAGGGGAGCGACGGTGGCGCCGACAGGAGAGGTTCGCCGGTGCTTGTGATGGCTGCGACTCAAGCCGCCGTCGAAGTTGATCGCCCGGCCCCCGTGATACTGCCGCGGAGCCGAAGCGCCGTGAGGCTTGTGGCCGAAAACGACACGGCGGCAGTCAGTCATTTCGAGCCAGCGTTCGAGGCGCATCGGCTGCGTCTCGAAGATGTTCGGACCGCTGAGCACATCCCAAAGTTTCGATTCACCCGCCTGAGCGAGAAGCCGGCCAACCTCACGGTTTATTCCGTCAACCGGATGAGGATCATCGGACTCGGTGAGAGTGGCGTACGAGTCGCTTCCGCAGTGCTGAAGCAGAGTTCCATCAGCCAGCCGCAGCACCGCGGAACGCTCGCGCATCCACGACTGCAGCGGCGCGTCGCCGGCGAGCTCGTCGAGGTCATGGTGCTGTCCGCCAAGCCCCATCCACCACCCGATTCGTACTGGGTCGCGCAGCGCCCACAGCATCGCGACCTCGTGGTTGCCGAGGAGCACCGTGCTGTTCGAGCGGTCGCGGGCGTAACGCAGGGCGCCGACGCCGAACATGCCGTAATCGACGAGGTCGCCGAGAAAGACCGTATGCCATTCGGCCGCCGGATAAGGCTTGAGCGCCTGGAAGAGCCGCTCGAAGTCGCCGTGCACGTCGCCCACGACCAGAACCGGCAGATCAGCCATCCAAATCGATCGTAGCGGGGGGTGTGGGGTAAAATTTGCGCTCGGCCGTAGGGGCGTAGCTCAGCCTGGTCAGAGCATCGGTCTCCAAAACCGAGGGCCGAGGGTTCGAATCCTTCCGCCCCTGCCACTCCTCTCGATACGAAATTCCCTTCCGGTGGGTCTCGCGCGCAGAATCCTCGGCATGGCACCTCCGTGGATTGGCAAATAAGGGAAGTCGCGCTATTGACCGCACTCCGGGAGACGTGATGGCAGCCAACGTGCGAGGGCGCCAGATCGGCGCCATCGGAACCGCGGCGCGGATCGCTCTGGGCCTTGCCTTCCTGTTGATCGGGATAGCCGGAGGTCGCGTCTCGGTGATACACGGCCAGGTGGGAATTGGCTTCGAGCCCTTATCGGTGGCCGTCGGGCTTGTCGGGTTTCCGGCCGTGGTGCTTGCCTGGCAGTGGCTCCGCGCCCGCGCCGTCCCGACCCGCCTTCAGGCAACTGGGCCCGGGGCCACTGCGCTGAACATGCTCGTATTGGCCGCGCTGCTCCTAACGCCGCGGTACGCCCCTCCGCTCTCATTCACCAGCGTCGCGGCGCTCGTCTTCTACGGAGCTTCAATGTTGCTGGCGGCGCTTCGCGGGTACAGCGGATGCGAGGTGACGGCGATTTCCAACTGGATCCTGGGCCGGGACGATCAGGTTGGATGCCTTGTACTCAGCCCGGTGGACGACCTTGAGCGACGCATGAAAGGGCCTTCGACAGGAGGTCTGACCCTCGCGACGCCGCCCAAGTCCTCCGATCCCGGTTCCGGGCGCGACTAGCCCGTCTTCACGCTTATAGAGGCCGCGACCACCGGATCGGCTGCAGTATCTTGACCGTCATCGACGCGAAGTGGATGGCGGTCGCGCGGGGGGACGAGCCAGCCGAGCTCGTGCTTGCGGGCGGGCGGGTGTTTTCGGTCTTCACCAAGGAGTGGCTTGACGTCGACGTCGCGATCCAGGATGGCCACGTCGTCGGCCTCGGCCGGTATGAAGGTCACGAGCGCCTGAACGCTGAAGGCGCCTACCTCGTCCCTGGTTTCATCGACGCCCACATGCACATCGAGTCCTCCAAGCTGACCGTTGACGAGTTCGCGAAAGCGGTCCTGCAACACGGCACCACTGCCGTCATCGCCGACCCGCACGAGATTGGCAACGTGCTCGGCGTTGACGGCATCCGCTGGCTGCTCGACTCTTGCATCGACCTTCCGCTCGATGTCTACGTGATGGCTTCGTCATGCGTTCCCGCATCACGTTTCGAGTCGCCAACGCAAGCCTTTACCACTGGCGACATCGAAAGCCTGTTGCGGATGGATCGCGTCATCGGCGTCGCGGAGATGATGAACTTCCCGGGCGTGATCGCGGGCAGTGAGGCCGAGATGGCGAAGTTGGGCACCGGTCTCACCGACCACGTCGACGGACATGCACCCGGCGTGCGTGGACATGCTCTCAACGCTTATATCGCCGCGGGCGTCCGCTCCGACCACGAAGCCACGACTTACGGAGAAGCTCTGGAGAAGCGACGCCTCGGGATGTGGGTGATGTTGCGTGAAGCATCGATCGCTCGCAACCTGCGCGACCTTCTGCCCCTGGTCAAGAAATACGGCAGCGATTGGTGCCTGTTCTGCACCGACGACCGCGAGCCCGGCTTTATCGTCGAGGAGGGCCACATCAATCAGATGGTGCGCGTGGCGGTGGAGGAAGGAATAAGCCCGGAGGACGCGCTCGTCATGGCGACGATCAATCCCGCGACCTATCACCGGCTGTGGCACCTCGGTGCCATCGCCCCCGGCTACCAGGCCGACATCCTCGTGCTTGACGACCTCACATCGTTCGAGCCGAGACAGGTGCTCAAGCGTGGGGCAACCCCACGCTTCACGAAGCTCGAGATTCCGGAATGGCTGCGGCAGACCATGCACTTGGCACCAGTCGACGCTTCGTCATTTCGCGTGCCGGCCGGCCCCCAACGCATTCGTGTGATACGTGTCATCGCCTCGCAGCTGCTCACCGGCACCGAGGTGGTCGAGCCGTCGGTGCGTGATGGCGAGATCGTCGCCGATCCTGGCCGAGACCTTGCCAAGATCGCGGTGCTCGAGCGGCATCACGCCACAGGACGCATCGGACTCGGCTTCGCCACGAACATCGGCCTGAAACGTGGCGCTTACGCATCGACTGTCGCGCACGACGCGCACAACGTGGTGGTCATCGGGGTCGATGACGCTGACATGGCGGCGTGCGCCGGCCGCCTGGCCGAGATTGGAGGCGGGATAGTCGTCGCGGACGGCGGACGGGTGGTAGAGGAGCTGCCACTGCCAGTTGCGGGGCTGATGAGCGACCAGCCGCTCTCCACCGTTTATGACCGCCTGACCTCGATGGAGCGCAGGCTGGCGACGCTTGGCGTCACGATGACCGCGCCCTTCATGACCCTGAGCTTCCTGGCGCTCTCGGTGATACCCGAGCTGAAGATCACCGACCGCGGTCTCGTCGACGTCGCTCGTTTCGAACTGGTGCCGCTAGGGATTGAGTGACACCCTTGCGTCGTTCAATCGCCTCTCTCGCGGCGAGGCGGAGCGCCGCCTGCTGGCGTGTTGCGGATCGCAGGCGTGGGCTTCTCGGGTTGCCGCCGGCCGGCCTTATGCGAGCGTTGCCGCAGTGACCCAGGCCGCGGACGACGTTTGGGCCCAGCTCTCGCATTCGGACTGGTTGGAGGCATTCGGAGCCCATCCCCGGATTGGCGAGAGTGGCGGGCGTTCTCCGGCCTCGTCCAATCGCGAGCAAAAGAGAATCATCAGCGCGAAGGAGGAAACCCTAGCCGTGCTGGCTGAGGGCAACCGGCTGTACGAGGCGCGCTTCGGCCACGTCTTCCTGATTTCCGCGGCCGGTCGGAGCGCCCAGGATGTGCTGGCTGCTTTGCGGTCGCGGATCGAGAACGATCCGGCCACGGAGCTCGACCTGGCTGCCGAGGAGCAGCGCAAGATCACGCGGCTGCGCCTCAAGAGCATGCTGAGCTCGTGAGCGTTTCGACCCACGTGCTCGACACGGCGCGAGGCCGACCCGCAAAAGGCATACCGGTCACGCTCAGCCACCGCGGAACGGACAGGCGATGGTCAGTCGTCGGCCGCGGCACGACTGACGCCGATGGTCGGATCAGAGAGCTGGCGGAAGGTGGGCTCGCCGCCGGCGAGTACCGGCTGGATTTCGACACCGCACATTACTTTCAGGAGCATGGCGACACCGAGTTCTACCCAGAGGTGTCGGTCGTGTTCGCGGTGGCCGACTCCCGGGGCCACCTTCACATACCGCTACTGCTGAGCCCGTTCGGCTACAGCACGTATAAAGGAACGTGAGTCGATGACGATTCGGCTCGGATCGAACCAGTACGGCAAGGCCGAGACCCACATGCTCCGGGTCACGAAAGGCGGGCCATTCGGCTCGATCCACGAGATCAAGGACATCAACGTGAGCATCGCCCTCGCGGGTGATTTTGCCGGCAGCCACCTCACCGGCGACAACAGCAATATCGTGCCCACCGACACCCAGAAGAACACCATCTTTGCGTTCGCCAAGGAGGAGCCGATCGGGGAGATCGAGCAGTTCGCGCTGCGGCTCGCCCGACACTTCGCCCACGACTTTCCGACGGTGCAGCGCGCGCGGGTCTCGATCGATGAATATCCCTGGTCGCGAATCGAGGTCGGCGGCAAACCGCATCCACACTCGTTCGTCCGCGCCGGAACCGAGACCAGGCTCGCCATCGTCACCTGCGCCGGCGAAGCAGAGCATGTGGTTGCGGGCCTCAGCGACCTCGTTCTGCTCAAGTCGACAGGGTCCGAGTTCTTCGGGTATCCGCGCGATCAGTACACGACTCTCGCCGAGACTCACGACCGCGTGCTGGCGACAGCCGTCACCGCGCGGTGGCGTTACAGCCGACCCGAGGTCGATTGGGCCGAGGCATTCGCCGCCACGCGCAAGCAGCTCATCGAGACCTTCGCCGCCAAGCACAGCCTGGCGCTGCAGCAGACGCTGTACGCGATGGGCGAGGCAGCGCTGACGGCGCGGCCTGAGATTGCGGAGATCCGCCTCTCGATGCAGAACAAGCACCACTTTTCGGTCGACCTCGCCCCCTTCGGCATGGACAACCAGAACGAGGTCTTCTACGCCTCCGACCGACCCTATGGGCTGATCGAGGGCGCCGTCACCCGCGACGACGACTCCGCCGACGCGGCTTGGTGATGGAGTTTCTTCAACCCTCGACGTGGACTGAGGCCTTGCAGATGAAGTCTGCTCACACCGAGGCCATGCCGATCGCCGGGGGTACGGATGTGATGGTGGAAATAAACCTGGACCGCCACCGGCCCGCATCGATTCTTGACCTGACCCGCATCACCGAGTTGAACGAGTGGGGAGACGACGGCGACCTGTTGCGCATCGGGGCCGGCGTCACCTACGCGCGGATCATCGGCGAGCTTGCTGATCGCCTGCCAGGGCTGGCGATGGCGTCGCGCACAGTCGGATCGCCACAGATCAGGAACCGCGGCACTGTCGGTGGCAACCTCGGATCGGCTTCGCCGGCGGGTGACGCACATCCGCCTCTGCTGGCGACCGACGCCATGGTCGAGCTGGCGTCGATCACCGGGACACGCACGCTGCCGGTTCGCGAGTTCTATACAGGCCCCAAACGGAACGCGATGAGAAAGGACGAGCTCATAGCCGCTTTCCTGGTCGCGCCCGCCAAAGGTCCGCAGCAGTTCAGCAAGGTCGGCACGCGCAACGCGATGGTGATCGCCGTCTGCTCGTTTGCGCTCGCGCTTGATCCTGAAAAACGGCACATCGGCACGGGCATTGGTTCCGCCGCACCGACCCCAGTGATGGCCGAAGAGGCGGAGCGTTTCCTCGAAGGCGCGCTGGACGAGGGTGGATTGTGGGAGAAGCCCGCGGCGGTGGAGGCGAGCATGCTGGCCCGTTTCGGCGAGCTGGTTGCGGCGGCCGCAAAGCCGATCGACGACGTTAGGGGGACGGCAGCCTACCGACGCCACGCGCTCGCGGTGATGGCGCGGCGAAGCTTTGCGTGGGCGTGGGACGAATACCGGACAAGGGCGCCGGCGTGAAGATCGCCTGCACCGTCAACGGCCAGGCGCGCACGGTCGAGGGCGTCTGGGAAGGCGAGAGCCTACTCTTCGTGTTGCGCGACCGGATGCAGCTGCCGGGCTCGAAGAACGCGTGCGAGCAGGGTGAATGCGGCTCGTGCTCGATCTACATGGATGGATCCCTGGTGTGCGCCTGCCTGGTGCTCGGCGGTCAGGCGAATGGTCGTGAGATCGTGACTATCGAGGGCATCGGCGGCGGCCAGCTGCACCCGGTGCAGCACGCATTCGTCGAGGCCGGCGCCGTGCAGTGCGGATTCTGCACACCGGGGCTGGTGGTTGCGACGCATGACCTGCTGCGGCGCAACCCAAAGCCAAGCGATGCCGGGATCCGCGAGGCGCTGGCAGGCAACATCTGCCGGTGCACCGGGTACGCCAAGATCATCGACGCGGTAAACATGGCCGCGGGCTCGCTCAAATGAAGCCGCGACTGACCGCGCCCGGTCACGTGCTTGGCCGCCGCGTCGGCGACAGGGTGACGCGCCCTGACGCCGAGCCCAAGGTCCGAGGCGACTTCGTCTACTCGTCCGACCTGCAGGTGGATGGAATGCTGTGGGGTGCGACTGTGCGCAGCCCCCACCCATACGCGCGAATCGTCGCGATTGACACAGCCGAGGCGGTTGCTTCATCGGGCGTGAGAGCGGTGCTGACACACGAGGAGGTGCCGGGGCGCAAGGTCTATGGCCTCGAGATCCCGGATCAGCCGGTGCTTGCATTTGACGTGGTGCGTTATTGGGGCGAAGCAGTCGCGTTGGTGGCGGCGGACAGCCCTGAGGAAGCTCGCCGCGCGGCGCACAAGGTACGAGTCGACTACCAGGTGCTCGTCCCGTTGATCGACCCCGAGCTCGCGCTCACCCCCGAGGCGCCCCACCTGCACCAAGGCGGCAACGTCACCCGCCGGGTCAAGATCCGGCACGGCGACCAGAGCGCGCGGGCGGATGTCGTCGTCACCGGCGATTACGAGATCGGCATGCAGGACCAGGCCCCGCTGGGACCGGAGTCCGGGCTTGCGATCCCCGATGGCGAGGGTGGCGTCGACCTTTACATCGCGACGCAGTGGCTGCACGTCGACCGCGATCAGCTCGCCGAGACCCTGGCGCTGCCACCTGAGAAGGTCCGGCTCACGATGGCCGGCATTGGCGGAGCATTTGGCGCGCGTGAGGATTTGTCTATGCAGGCCCACGCATGCATGCTCGCGTTGCGGACCGGACGGCCTGTGAAGATCTCCTACTCGAGGCCCGAATCCTTCGTCGGCCATGTGCACCGCCACCCAGGGAGGCTCCATTACGAACACGGCGCGACACGCGATGGCAAGCTCGTCTATGTCAAAGCGCGAATCCTCCTCGACGGGGGCGCGTATGCGTCCAGCTCGACGGCGGTGATCGCCAACGCCTGCTGCTTCGCGGTCGGACCGTACGAATGTCCGAGCGCGACGATCGACGGCTGGGTCGTGTACACGAACAATCCGCCGTGCGGCGCGATGCGTGGCTTCGGCTCCGTTCAGAACTGCTACGCGCACGAGGCCCAGATGGACAAGCTCGCGGCGGCAACCCGCATGGATCCGGTCGAGCTGCGAATCCGCAATGCGATGAAGACCGGCAGCTCGATGATCACCGGGCAGATTGTCGAAGGCCCCGTGGCGGTAGCGGAGCTGCTGCGCCGGGTGCGCGATGAGCCGATGCCGCCCGCAACCTCAGCCAGCGCCCTCGATCTGACCGACATGCCAGGTGGCGTGTCGAACACGACCCACGGGGAAGGCGTCAGGCGTGGCGTGGGTTATGCGGTCGGATTCAAGAACATCGGCTACTCGGAAGGCTTCAACGATTACTCCACCGCAAGGGTCAGGCTGTCCGTGGTTGGGGGCAGTGCCCACGTCGAGGTGCATACGGCGAGCGCGGAGGTGGGCCAGGGGCTGGTCACCGTCCAAGCCCAGATTGCCGGCACCGAGCTGGGCGTTAGCGACGTGGTGGTGCTCGACGCCGACACCGCCGTCGGTTCGGCCGGCTCCTCGTCAGCGTCCCGCCAGACCTACATCACAGGGGGCGCGGTGAAGGCCGCGTGCGAGGCGGTGCGGGAGCGGGTCTTCAAACTCGCCCAGTCTGAGCTAGGGGGTCGGCAGCCTGAGGTAGGCAAGGCGATTCGGCTGGAGAACGACTCCATCGTCTCGGCGGATGGCGGGGTTGTCGTCGCCCTGGCCACCTTGCTCGGAGAAGACGTGATAGAGGAGACGCGAGAGTTCCATCCGCGCTCGACAAACCGCCTCGATCCGGAAACCGGGCAGGCTAACGCCCACCTCCAGTACGCCTTCGCCGCGCATCGCGCGATCGTCGATGTCGACACCGAGCTTGGGCTAGTGAAAGTCGTCGAGCTGGCGACCGCGCAGGACGTCGGCAAGGCCATCAACCCGCAGGCGGTCGAGGGCCAGCTGGAAGGGGGCGCCGCGCAAGGGCTGGGCCTGGCCGTGATGGAAGAGATCCAGGTCAAAGATGGCGTCATTCGCAACGCCTCCTTCACCGACTACCTTCTGCCGACGATCCTCGACATGCCGCCTGTGCGCATGCAGATCCTCGAGCTTGGCGATCCTCACTCGCCTTACGGCCTCAAAGGCGTGGGCGAGCCGCCAACCATCTCCTCCGGCCCGGCCATCCTCGCGGCCATCCGCGCCGCGAGCGGCCGGCCGTTGTCGCGCGTGCCGGTGCGTCCCCACGACGTAGTCGACCTCACATCGTGACGACGTTGGCCCTGAAGGCCGGGCTGCTCTTCACGGGCGCCGCCGAGCTCGAGTCAGGCTGGCTCCTGGCGCGGGACGGCATGATCGCGGAGATCGGATCGGGCGCTCCTCCGGCGGCTGACCAGACTCTCGACCTGCCCAACTGCGTCGCCGTGCCGGGCCTCGTCAACGCACACGACCACATGTACCAGTGGGCGACCCGCGGGTACGAGCCCGACGGCACCTTGTTCGAGTGGCTCCGCGCGCTGTACCCAGTGTGGGCTCGCATCGACGCCGAAGTCGTGCGAGCTGCCGCGAGGGCCGCGATGGCGAAGCTCCTACTGTCGGGCTGCACCCTCTCCACCGACCATCACTACGTCTTCCCAACCGGCGCCACCGGCATCTTCGAAGCCCTCGTGGGCTGCGCGTCAGAGCTCGGACTGCGCTTTCATCCCTGTCGTGGATCGATGTCGCTGGGCGAGTCGAAAGGTGGACTGCCACCCGACACAGTGGTTGAGGACGAGGATCGCATCCTTGCCGACACCGAAGAGATGATCAAGCGCTTCCACGATGCGAGCCCGGGTTCGATGTGCCGCGTCGCCGTGGCGCCTTGCTCACCCTTCTCGGTGACGCCGCAGCTGATGCGCGACTCGGCGGCCCTCGCGCGTAAGCACGGCGTGCGTCTGCACACGCACGTGGCGGAGACGCTCGATGAGGAGCAGTTCTGCGTCGAGAGATTCGGCCGCCGGCCGATGGAGCTGATGGAGGACGTTGGCTGGTCGGGGGATGACGTCTGGTACGCCCATGGAATTCATCTCAGCGATGCGGAGGTCGATCGGGTGGGTGAATCGCACACGGGCATCGCCCACTGTCCGTCGAGCAACATGCGCCTGGGGGCAGGCGCTTGCCGCGTCGAAGACCTGGTGAGAGCCGGCGCTCGCGTCGGCCTGGGCGTCGATGGTTCCGCGAGCAATGAGGACGCCAACGTAGCTATGGAGGTGCACCAGGCGATTTACCTGGCGCGTGCGCGAGCCGCGATGATGGGCCGCGTCGACGCTCCAACCGCCCTTGACACCCGGGCGGCATGGCGCATGGCGACGGCCGGCGGCGCTGCGTGCCTCGGACGCGATGACTGCGGCACCCTCGAGGTTGGCAAATGCGCAGACGTCGCCTTCTTCCGCGTGGACGATCTTGCGCACACAGGCGTACGCGATCGTCTGGCCGGCCTTGCTCTCGCGCCGCCTCCACGCGCTGAGGCGGTAGTGGTGAATGGCGAGGTCGTCGTGAACGACGGCCGGCTGTTGACAGCGGACGAAGACGAGATCGCGCGCGAGATTAGCGCAGCGGCCCTTCGCCTGTCGAAGGTCTGACGAACCGACCGATCGGCGCACTCACCGGTTTGCCGTCGACGAAGGCAGTCTGGCCGCGGACCAACGTCCGCACGGTGCGGCCACGTATTGGTTGGCCCTCATGCGCGCTGAATGGGTTGCGATAGAGGAGATCCTCGTTCCGGACGACGCCCTCGGCGGCCAGGTCGACGAGCCACAGGTCGGCATCGAACGCGGTGGCAATGTCTCCTTTCTCTGCCAGGCGAAAGCGGCGCGCGATGTTGGTCGCCGTCACCCCAGCCACGCCCGCGAGGTCAAGGCGGTTTTGCGCCAGCACCAGCTGCCGCGTCGACTGGCAACCGGAAATGCCACCCCAGATGTTCATGAAGTCGTCGCCTCGTTTCAGGTCGAGGGTGCTAGGCGAGTGGTCCGAGACGACCATCGGCGCCGTCCAAAGCGCCTCGCGATCGCTGGCTGTCCGGAATGGTGGGGCACACTTGGCGATTCCTCCAAGCCGCGGGAGGTCCTGCTCGACGTACAGGAGGTAGTGCGGGCAGGTCTCGCCGCTGATGTCGAGCCTTTCTTGCTGCGCCTCGCGTATGAGGTCCATGCCGGTCGCGGTGCTGACGTGCACGATGTGCAGCCGGCACCCGGTCCCGCTCGCCAGCTCGATCGCCAGGGAGATTGCCGACGCTTCGGCCTCGGGCGGCCGCGAGCGAATGAAGGCCAAAGCCGCGGTCCCCTTGGGCTCAATGAGGCGAGCCGGATCCTCGGCGTGGACAAGAAGAATCGAGCCTAGCGCCGCGATGCGTTTCATCGCCTCGCGGAGCGTGCCGCGGTCGCTGGCGGGGAACTCGTCGATCCCACTCGGGCACATGAACGCTTTGAAGCCCATGACCCCGCGCCTGACCAGCGGCTCGAGCTGGTCGAGGTTGCCCGGCACCAGCCCGCCCCAAAGCCCGAAGTCGACCTTGGACGAGCGCACCATCGCCTCGAGCTTGAGGTCGAACGCCGCCACGTCAGTCGTCACCGGCAGGTTGTTGAGCGGCATGTCGACGAAGCTCGTGTAGCCCCCTGCGGCGAGCGCCGCCGACCCATGTGCGATGTCCTCCCACTCGGTTCGACCAGGCTCGTTGAAGTGAACGTGCGAATCGATGCCGCCTGGAAACACGTGCAGTCCAGAGGCGTCGATCTCTTCGCCTTCGCCGGTCAGGTGCGGACCGACAGCTGTGATCTGCTCGCCGGCAATCGCTATGTCGGCTCGCTCGACTCCGCGGGTCGTCACGACGGTGCCGCCGCGGATGATCACGCTCTGGCCACCAGCTCCAGGAATCGGCCCAGCACAGCGATCGAAACGGCCACATCCTCGGTCATCACGGATTCCGCCGGGTTGTGGCTGACACCGCCCTTGCAGCGCACGAACAGCATCGCCACCTCGGCCAGCGATGACATCGGGACGGCGTCGTGGCCGGCTCCGCTGGCCAGATGGACAGGCGTGAGACCCTCCGCCACAATAGCTCGTGTCAGTAGCGCCTGGAGGTTCGCCGAGCAGGGCACCGAAGGGTTGTCGCTCAACAGCTCAACGACGGTTTCGATGCCGCGGCGCGATGCGACCTCACCTGCGCGCTCGAGAATCTGGCGAGTACTTTCGATCCGGATTCGCTCGTCGGGGTGCCTGACATCGAGGCTCAGTGCTGCCTCACCCGGGATGACGTTGGACGCGCCCGGGTACACGCTCATCTGGCCGACAGTGGCGACCAGGCCTTCGTGCGATGCGCCTTCGGACTCGACTGCGAGCACGAACTCGGCCGCCGCCGCGAGTGCGTCGTGCCTACCGCGCATCGGCACCGTGCCTGCATGCCCGGCCGAACCCTTGAATGTGACGCGGTATCGGGCTTGGCCTGCAATTGCTGTCACCACGCCTACTGGCAGGCCAAGGCCTTCGAGCACGGGACCCTGCTCGATGTGAACCTCGACGTAGCCGAGAAGCCGCCCTTGCCACCTGTCTTCGCCAATCCGCGACGGGTCGCCACCGAAGGCGCTGATCGCCTGGGCCATGGTCATACCGTCAGGATCGCGCCGGTCGAGGTCGGCTGCGTTGAACATCCCGGCCAGAGCGCGGCTGCCGAGGTACGTCGAGCTAAACCTGAGCCCTTCCTCGTCGGCGAAAGCGATGACCTCGATGCCGAAGGGCAGCCGGCGGCCCTGGTCGTGCAGGCGCTGCACCGCAGCGATTGCCACCATGACCCCAAGCGGCCCGTCGTACCTGCCCGCATTGCGGACGGTGTCGAGGTGCGATCCGAAAATCAGTGTCGGCCGGTTCGGGGTCTCGGCTTCGTATCGCCCATGCAAGTTCCCGATCCTGTCGTGCCGGACCACCAGTCCGGCCGCCTGCATCCAATCAGCGACTGCATCGTTGGCGCGCCGCATCGCCTCGCCGGCGAATTGACGGGTCAATCGGTCGGGCTCCTCGCTGATCGCGCCGAGGAGGTCGAGCCGCTTCATGGCCGTCTCGGCTGATTGATCCACTCGGCGTTCAGCCGCCGCCGCGTTCCTCGAACGTGATGTCCTGAGCCCCTTGCCACACCACGCGCTTCCCCAGCTCGGCGAGGTGGTCGTTGCCTTCGTAGATCGTGGCGAAGTGGTTGCCGGCCAGCTGGCCCACTCGACTCGCGAACACGGTTGAGCCGTACGGAAAGAGGATCTCGGTTTCGCTCACTCCGCCTGGGTAGAGCAGCAGGTGGCCGGGAGCGGGGTAGCTGGTGTGATTCTCGTACCCAAGGTCTAGGGCCAGCTCGCCGAAGGGTATCCAGGCCGCCTCACCGCTCCATCGCGCCTGGATGATCTTGGTTTTGAGCGGCAGCATGGCGCGGAACCTGGCGCTGGTCTTCGGAGCGTTCTCAGTCTCCAGGTGTGCCAGGTACCGGAGATCCCCGACAAGGATCTCGATCATGTCGAAGTCTTCGGTTTGAGGAAATCAACTGCCTCCTCGCGGCCGTCCCAGACCACTGTCGTCTGGGCGGGTTCGGTACGCGCCACGATCTTGCCGCCGCGCACGACGAGCTTCCGCGGTGCGACCAGCCGGATCGCGTCCATCTCTGATGGCGCGGCAAACACGCAGAGGTCAGCCTTGCAGCCCGGCTCCAACCCGTAGCCCTCCAGGCCGAGGGCGCTGGCCGGGTTACGCGTGATCATGTCGATCAGTGTGGTCAGCTCGCCGTGGCTTGACATCTGGCCGTAATGGGCGAGCACGAAGGCAGCCTGGAGGGGGTCGCCGTAGCCAAGCGGATACCAGGGATCCATCACCGAGTCATGGCCGATGCTGGTGTTGACGCCGGCCGCCAGTAGCTCCTTGAATCGGGTATGGCCGCGGCGGATGGGATAGCCGTCAAAGCGGCCCTGCAGGGTCGAATTGTCCAACGGGTTGGTGACCATGTGCATCTTCGCCCGCTTCAGGTTGTTGATCACCTTGTTGGCGTAGGAGTTGTTGTAGGAGTGCATGGCCGTGGTGTGGCTCGCGGTGACGCGGCCGCCCATCCCGAGCCGGATGGTCTCCGCGGCCATCACCTCGACGAACCGCGAGTGATCGTCGTCCGTCTCGTCGCAGTGGATGTCGACGCGCAAACCTTTGTCGGCCGCGAGTGCCATGGCGAACTTGACAGAACGTTCGCCGTACTCGCGCGTCAGCTCGAAGTGGGGGATCGCGCCCACCACGTCCACCCCCATGTCGACGGCGCGCCGCATCAAATCTTCGCCGCCGTCGAACGACATGATGCCCTGCTGCGGAAAGGCCACGAGCTGCAGCTCCATCTGGTCGCCGATCTCTTCACGCAGCTCGATCAGGGCGCGAACCGCGCGCAGCTCCGGGTCGCAAGCGTCCACGTGGCTGCGCACGAACTGGACGCCGTTCGCCAGCTGCCAGCGCAGCACAGTGCGGACGCGGCGCTTGACGTCGTCGACGCTGAGCATCGGGCCGCGCTCGGCCCAGATCGCGATGCCCTCGACCAGAGAGCCGGACAGGTTGTGGCGCGGTTCGCCGACGGTGAGCACGGCATCGAGGTGGATGTGGGGCTCGACCAGGGCCGGCGTGATCAGAGCGCCGCCGAGATCCAGGACCTGGCGCGCCTCAGCCTCGGGTTCAACTATCAGGCCGTCCCGAATACCGATCTCGCGATTGGTGGTCTGCCCGGGAAGGCGGGCGCCGGTCAGGAGCATATCGAGCAATCAGTAAGTCCCCACCTGCTCCATCGTGCTGGCCATCGACAGGAGGCTATCAGAGACCTAAACTGCGGAACGAACACGGCGGGTTTGTCTAAGGGGGAAGGTCAGTGCAGACGACCGAGGAAGTAGAAAAGCACGTCCCGGTTCGTGAAGGCGACTACGGCGACAAGGTCGCCGCCGTCGAGCCAGGCGGCGTCGAGTACATAGCACTCAAGGAGCGACACGGCAAGCCGATCCAGCTTTTCTGGACCTGGCTCTCGCCGAACCTCGAGTTCGCGACCATGTTCATCGGCGTCATCGCCGTCGCCTTTCTCGGCCTGAACCTATGGGAAGCCGCGACCGCCATCATCGTCGGCACCGCGGTGGGCTCGCTCACGCACGGGATCCTGTCCTCGTGGGGCCCGAAGTTCGGGGTCCCGATGATGGTCGAGAGCCGGGGGGCCTTTGGCTTCCTCGGCAACATCCTTCCAGCCGCGCTGAACGGCCTGACCGCCTCCTTCGGCTGGTTCATCGTCAACAGCGTCAGCGGCGCCTTCGCGCTGCAGGCCCTCTTTCCGAACTCCAAGGTGCCTTTCTGGCTGGCCTTCCTGGTCATCGTCGTGGTGCAGGTCGCGATCGCCACGCTTGGGCACAACCTGATCCACGTGTTCGAGCGCTTGGCCCTGCCCCTGCTTGGCATCGTGTTCATCGTCGCCTGCTTCTTCATCTTCATCAACGGCCACTACGACTTCAGCCAGCCTTCGATACCCGGCGGTTGGCTCCTCGCCTTCACCGCCGCTTTCGGCTACGCATGTGGTTGGAACCCATTCGCGGCCGATTACTCGCGATATATGCCGCCGACCACCAACCGGAGGATGGCCGGTCTTTGGGCCGGGTTCGGGGTCTTCCTCTCCTGCATAGTGCTCGAGCTGGCCGGCGCCGTCCTCGTCACAGTCACCGGCACCAAGTGGGGCACCACTGACATTCCGACCGCCCAGCTGCAGCGGGCCATGCCGGACGTGGTCTACTATCCGACCCTGCTCTGCATCGCGATCGGGGCGGTGGCCGCGAACGCCATCAACATCTACAGCGGCACCATGTCACTGGTCGCCCTGGGCATCAAGGAAATGGGCATGAACCTGCGGCAGCGCCGCGCTGCGCTGGCAATCCTCGTCGGTGTCATCGGGTTCGCACTTGGCGTCTATTTCCAAGCGCAGGTCGCGCCGGGCAGCAAATACGAGACCTTCCTGCTCTTGATCAGCTACTGGATCGCCCCCTGGCTGGCGGTCGTGTTCGTCGACTACTGGCTGCGCCGCGGCGACTACGGTGACGAGAGCATGTTCTACATGTCGACTTACAACCGCTGGCAGGGAGTGACGGCGATGGCGATTGGCCTGGTCGTGTCCGTCTATCTATTCGCCAACGTCTACCCTCTGTACGTAGGCCCCATACCGACCAACAACCCCAACGTCGGCGATATCACGTTCATCGTCGGCTTTTTGATCACAGCCGTCCTCTACTACGTGTTCAACCTCGGACTGCGCAAGCAGACTATCCAAGCCAGGGCAGCTCAAAGCTCACGGGTTGCCTGAGGCGGGTTTCATAAGGGGCGCCGCCGCTGTTCGGCGGCGGCGCACTTGGACATGAGATTTCTCGACCTGACCCAGGACTTCTCCCTGCACACGCCGGCCTTCGCCGGCTACGCAGGGCCCGCGATCCGATGGATCAAGCGGCTCGCGTTCGACAAGGCCGGCGGGCAGGAGATAACGATGACTCTCCATGTCAGCACGCACCTCGACGCTCCCGCCCATTTCCTATCCGGCGGCAAATTCATCGGCGATCTCGGGCTTGACTTCCTCATCGGCCCGGCCTGCGTGGTGGATCTCGAAAAGATGGGTATCGGTGACTACGAGCTCTACGGTCCTGAGCATTTCGAACGCTGGGAGAAAGGCACAGGGCACCGCATCGAACGTGGAGACATCCTCGTCATTCACACCGGCTACCACCGCTACTACCCCGAGAACTGGACCGACCTGTCGCAGGTGGACGAGACCAAGTACTTCATTCGACATCCCGGTCCCACGCGCGCCTTCGCCCAGTGGGTGCTCGATCGCGGCGTGCGGTGGATCGCGGTTGACGCGGGAAGTGCGGACCACCCGATGAACACAGTCATCCGACGGATCCGTGCCGACGAGGCTGAGGACGCAGAGAAGAAGCTGGGCCGCGGCCTTGACGAGATCTTTCCGAAGGCCGACTACCAGATCATGCACACCCTGCTTTTTCCGCACGACATCATCCACATCGAGAATCTCGGCGGCCAGATCGACGAAGTTCTGGACCAGAAGATCACCTTCGGCTGCTTCCCGTGGCGATTCCAGGGCGGCGAGGCGTCGCCCTGCCGGGCGGTCGCGATCCTGGAGTGAAGCCGCCTCCCCTCGAGTACCACGCCCCGTCGACCGTCGAGGCGGCGTGCGAGCTGCTCAGCTCGTTGGAGGATGCCAAGGTGCTGGCCGGGGGGCAGTCACTGATTCCCCTGCTCAACTTTCGCCTCGCCCGGCCTGCCCACCTGGTTGACATCAACCGGATTCGCGGCCTCGATGCGATTTACGAGCGAGATGGCGGGGTGGCGGTGCAGGCGCTGGCGCGACAAGCAGCGGTCGAGGACTCCGAGGTGGCTGCTCGCGTCTGCCCACTGCTGACGTTGGCGGTACGGCTCGTCGCGCATCGCGTGATCCGCAATCGCGGCACTCTGTGCGGAAGCATCGCCCACGCCGATCCGGCGTCGGAGCTCCCCGCTGTTCTGCTGGCGCTCGGCGGCCACGTCATCGCCCGTTCCGCGCGCGGCGACCGGGTCATCGGCGCGGGCGAACTCTTCAAGGGGGTGTTTGAAACCGCACTGGGACCCGACGAGCTGCTGGCCGAGGCCTGGTTCCCGGCCTCATCTGGCGCCTTCGCGATCATGGAGGAATCGCGCCGGCACGGCGACTTTGCGCTCGCCGGAGTCGTGCGCGCCGCGGACACGCTGGCATTGTTCGGCGTCGCCCCGACGCCCGTGCTCGCCGACCCGGCGGATCCCGTCCGCGGACTGCAGCCCAGCGGCGACCTCGAGGCGACGCCGGCGTTTCGCCGCCACCTGGTACGGGTCATGACCGCGAAGGTCTTCGCCGCGTGAAGGTCAACGGAATCTCGCACCCGGCGCCCTCCGATCCACGGCGGCTGCTTTCCGACCACCTGCGCCACGATCTCGGCCTGACCGGCACCCACGTCGGTTGCGAACACGGTGTCTGCGGCTGTTGCACAGTCCTGTTGGACGGCGCGCCGGTGCGGTCTTGCCTGATGCTCGCAGTCCAGGCCGAAGGGCACGAGGTATCGACGGTCGAGGGCCTCGCCGCGCCGGGCGCCCAGCTGCATTTTGTCCAGCAGGCGTTTCATGAATGTCAGGGCCTGCAGTGCGGCTTCTGCACGCCCGGGTTCTTGATGTCGGTGGTGGGCCTGCTCGCCCAACATCCGAATCCGACGCATGAGCAGGTCGAGGAGGGGATCGCCGGGAACCTCTGCCGGTGCACCGGGTACGCGTCGATCCGGCGCGCCGTTCACAGGGCGGCCGAGCTGTCGCGCGAGTGACCACCCGATGGTTCGGCGAGCGCGTGCAGCGGGTCGAGGACGACCGTCTGCTTCGCGGGCAGGGGCGCTTTACAGACGACATCGACGAGGGCGCGCTCGACTCCTGCCTGGTGCGCTCGCCTTATGCGCACGCGCGCGTCACGTCCATCGATGTGCGTGCGGCGCGCGCAGTGCCCGGTGTGGTCGCCGTTTATGTCGCCGCGGACCTTCCATTCGGCAACATCGACCTGCCCATCCTGATCCCTCACCCGAACCTCACGCATGGCCGCACCCAGCGGTGCCTGGCGTCAGAGGTGGTGCGCTACGCGGGTGAGGCTGTCGCTTTCGTGGTTGCCACGAGCCGCAACATCGCCGAGGATGCGGCCGACCTGGTGCAGGTCGAGTACGAACCGCTACCCGTCGTGATCACCCCTGAGGTGGGTGCGGCCGCGCGCGACCTCGTCCACGACGACGTGCCCGGCAACCTCGCGGCGGAGATGCTCCAGGAGATCGGTGATGTCAGCGCGGCGCTGAAATCGGCGCCGCACCGCCGGCGTTTGCACTTTCGTTTTGAGCGTGGTGCGGCTTGCCCGATGGAGGGACGCGCAGTGTGGGCGAGGTGGTCGGAGCCGGAGCGCAAGCTCACCGTTTTCGACTCGACGCAGTCGCCGACCTCAATCCGAGGCGGTCTGTCCGTGTTGTTCGGGCTTCCGGAATCGAAGGTCGAGGTGATCGCGCCTGACGTGGGTGGCGGCTTCGGGCCGAAGATCATGCTTTTCTACCCCGACGAGCTGCTGGTTCCATTCGCCGCCATGCAGCTGGGGCGGCCGGTCAAGTGGACAGAGGATCGCCAGGAACACTTCACCGCCGTCAATCAAGAGAGAGGCCAGGTCCATGAGGTCGAGGTCGGCTTCGACGACGACGGACGGGTGCTTGCCCTAAGCGTCGACTTCCTTCACGACACCGGCGCCTACACGCCCTACGGCCTCATCCTGCCGATCATCACGGCGGCCCAGGTGCCCGGACCGTACAGGGTGCCCAACTACCGGGTTCGATTCCGCGCCGTGTACACCAATGCCACGCCCACATCGCCATACCGAGGCGCGGGTCGCCCGCATGCGTGTTTCGTGATGGAGAGGACTCTCGACTCGATTGCCAAGCAGCTCGGCGTGGATCGTGCCGAGATTCGGCGGCGCAACTTCATCCAACCCGATCAGTTTCCATACGACCTCGGTGTGGCGTGGCAGGACGGCAACTCGGTGGTCTACGACAGCGGCAACTACCCGGCCCTGCTGGAGAAGGCGCTAACGATGCTCGGTCCCCGACCCGCTGGCGACCACGTCGGCATGGGCCTTGGGGTATACGTCGAAGGCACGGGCGTCGGTCCGTACGAGGGCGCCCACGTGCAGGTCCTGGTCTCAGGAAAGGTGGTGGCGGCCACGGGCATCCCCAGCCAGGGCCAGGCGCACGCCACGGTGTTCGCGCAGGTGGTGGCCGACGAGCTTGGCGTGGAAGTCGCCGACGTCGAGGTGACCGGCGGGGATACGCGCCGCTTTCCCTGGGGTGTGGGCACCTTTGCATCGAGAGGAGCGGTCACCGCCGGCAATGCGATGGCGGTCACCGCCCGGATGGTGGCGGACAAGGCGAAGCGCATCGCCGGGGAGCAGCTGGAGGTCGATCCGGCCGACCTGGAGCTGGTTGGCGGAAGCGTCAGGGTCAAGGGTTCGCCCGGTCGCGGAATCACCTTGGCGGCGCTCTCGGTGCTGGCGAACCCGGTTCGCTATGCCTTCGGCGGAGGCACCGAGGCGGCGACGCAGTTCGCTTCGAAACGGCGTCCAGGTCCGCCTCTCGCCGAAGGCGAGCAACCAGGCCTGGAGGCGACGGGCTACTACAGCCCACCTGGCTCGACTTGGGCGTCGGGATGCCATGCTGCTTACGTCCACATCGATCCCAAGACCTTCCGGCTCGAGGTCCTGAAGTACGTCGTCGTACACGACTGCGGCCGACTGATCAACCCTCTCGTGGTGGAAGGCCAGATCGAAGGCGGTGTCGCGCAAGGCATCGGTGGCGCCTTCTATGAACGGCTCGCTTACGACGCCGAGGGCCAGCTCCGAAACGCGTCCTTCATGGAGTACCTCATTCCATATGCGACTGAGGTGCCAGAGATCGAGATCGGACACATCGAGACGCCTTCGCCGCTCAACCCGCTCGGCGTCAAGGGCGCGGGCGAGGCGGGGGTGATCCCGGTTGGCGCGGTTATCGGTTCCGCAATCGACGACGCGCTGGGTGTGCCCGTCACCGAGATGCCGCTATCCCCACTGAAGCTGTTCGAGCTGAGCCAACGCTAGCCGTCCGCCTCGACCACGGCCGCCACTATGTTTCCCCCGGGCGGGCCCTGGTGAGAGTTGCGCTCGCCTCCGCTGACGTAGTTTGTGGTGCGACCGGTGACTGACGCAATGAGCATGCCTCCGAGCGCTTTGCCGATCTGATATGCGTCCGCATCGTCCAGGAGGGTGATCCTCTGGCCGCGGACCCGATCGCTGCCCGGTATCACGGACTTCGCGAAGACGTGAACCAGGCGTCCAAGCTCGGCTTGAGAGAGCGACCCATCGTCGAAATGGAGTCCCGCCGAGCGAAGCGCGTCGCGCACGCCCTCGGCATCGATGAAGTCGCGCGTCACGGCGTGGCCGATGCGCACCGCGCTTCGCGACGTGGTCGCGTTGCCTAAGACCACCACCTCCCCGTGGCGTTTCTCGCCACCGGACGAGGTCATCGCCACCTCCGAGTAGAGGTCCCAGTTGCGGCGGACGACATCGTCCGACAGCGACGATTCCGGAACCTCGCCCAGCGCCATTGCCACCCCGAGGGCTGCGGCATCGTTCGCGTAGGCGCCCGCGCCTTCAGGACCAAAAGTGAGGTCGTGTGAGACCACAGTCTTGCCCCGGGACTCCGCATCGGTGATGCTCGCAGTCGTCAGCCCAGGCACCTTGACCATCACCAGGTGGACGTCTTTGGGATCGGTCAGGCCAGCGTCCGCCATCGCCTTGTGCGTGGCTTCGGCCACCTTGCGAATCTGACCCATGCGGCCGACCTCCTCTGGGGGCATGGGTTCGGAGCCCGCCCGGCCAACGACCAGCCGCTTGTCAGGGCCGGATTGCACCTCCCGGTCAGGAACTTCGACCCATTCCCGGGTGATCGCCACGACGTGAGGAGTGATCACGCCTGGGCACCCGCCCGACAGGACGAAGATGACCCGCTTCGCCACCTCGTCAATGGGAACGCCCAGAAAGTTGCCCGTCCATTCGCGCAGCGCTACATCGGCCCAGACTCGGCCCCAGTCATCGTGGAACCCGGTCCCTTCGGTCTTTCCGACCAACGCGACCAGGGTGTCGGGCTTGATCTTTCCCGTCTCGGCCAGCTTCTGCAACCCTGCAGTGTCCGCCGGCGCGGCGGTTGGGCAGACAAACAGTGCGACCCTCTGAGCTCTCACGCGACTCCCTCCTTAGAACCTCTCACTTAAAGACCTGGTGGCCGTTGAAAACCGAAGCCGGGCATTACCTCGAGCTGCTCGGCGAGGGCGAGCAGCGCCCATTCCTGCCCCGACCGTGCGACAAGCTGCACGCCGACCGGCAGCCCGTCGTGCAGGCCGGCCGGCACCGACACCGCCGGAGTGTGGGCAAAGCTGACCGGAAGAACGAACTGGATGTAGCGACCGTACGGTTCGCTGAGGAAAGGTGGGACCGCCTCGATCGCCATCGGGACCAGGCCGAGGGTCGGCGTGAGCAGGACGTCGAACTGGCTCAGCAGTGGTTTGACCACAACCGCGTAGGCGGAGGCTGTGGCTTTTTCAAAGGCCGAGAAATAATCGAGCGCAGAGAGCGCTTGTCCCTGCTCCACCAGCTTGCGAATGCCGGGAGCGAACAGCTGCGGGTCCGCTGGGAAGGACGCCATGCTGGCCCGACGCACCACACCATAGCCGGCTGCGACCGGCTCCGACTCCCAGGCGATGCGCTCGACATGATGGCCTGCCGATTCGAGCGCATCGCCGGCGCGCCGGCAGGCGTCCCCGCAAGCGGTGTCCAAACCCAGCGCGGTTGAGTCGGCGATGCCAATCCGGAAAAGATTCAAAGCCGGCGGCGCTGCCGACGACTGCGCCATCACCGAGAAGATGAGCCTCACGTCGGCGACGGTCTTTCCGATTGGGCCGATGACAGACAACCCCGCGGGATCGATGCTTTCGCTCGGCACTGCATTCGGCGAAGGTCGCAGGCCCACAACGCCGCAGCAGGAGGCGGGGATCCGGATGGAGCCGCCCATGTCCGTGCCCATGCCGACCGAGGCCATGCCCGCTCCGACTGCGGCGGCGCTGCCGCCGCTCGATCCCCCCGGCGTGATGCCTGCTCGCCATGGGTTGTTGGTGGGTGGAAAGATGGCGTTGGTGGTCCCGACCGCCGCCGCCAGCTCGGGCAGGTTGGTCTTGCCCAGAATGGCGGCGCCGGCCGCGCGGGCGCGCGCCACGGGCACCGTGTCCTGATCGGAGATGCGGTCGCGCCAGACGGCGCTGCCGTCCGTCCACGGCATGCCTGCGACAGGCAGGTTGTCCTTGACGGCGAGGGTCACCCCCGAAAGCGGACCTGGTGTGGCCGATGCGGCACGGTCCACATACACGAACGCGTGGATGCCCGGATCGTGCGTGCCGATTGACGCCAAGTGGGCACGAACAACCGCCTGTGGCTCCAGACTCTTCGCGCCGACCTGGCGAACCGTCTCCGTCGCCGAGAGCCAGGCGACCGAGTCGTCATTCATCAGCCAGAGTCTAGGTCCCCCGTTTGCGGCGCTGTGGAGATCACGGTATCGGGTGACGCAGGGCCGCTCAACGGCGGCAAGGCGATGATCGACGGGCGGTTGCACGTGCAGCCGAACGACCTGGCGATGCTGCGCCGAATCGGAGTGCGAGCTCCGGCCTAGGACTCATGGCGTCCGGTCGGCGCGGCGGGGTCCTGGCCCAAAACGAAGAAGACTGCCAGCAGGATGCAGGCGAGGATAGGCGGCCCGAAGTCGGTGACCGGGCCATCCGCGAAAACGGCGCGTAGCACCCCGGAGCCGACCACGTAAATGGATCCCAGCACCAAGAGCAGGCGCAATCGGCGGGCGGCAAAGCGGAGCTGGCGGCGAAGCCCTCCAGGCCGGATGGAGAGCACGATCACGCCCAGGGCAACGACAAGGATGAAGCCGATCAGGAAGCCCCTCACGGCCGGCAGTCTGTCAGAAGCGCTGGGCCCGGAGCAGGGTGCGGGGGAAGTGAGCTTCGGCCACCGCTGACCCAGTAAACTCCAAAACTACCGTCCGAGACTCAGATGCTCGAGACGGCTCTGATGTGGGCCGCTAGCTCAACTGGCAGAGCGCCGTGCTGATAACGCGGAGGTACGTGGTTCGAGTCCACGGCGGCCCACCACTGCTTCCGTAACGCGAACCGGCTGAGTGGGAAGCCGGAAGGTCGGGATGATGCTGTCTCGGCTTTCGACCCGCACCTCGACAATCAGCTCTTTCAATAGAGCCTTTCGCTGTCCGGGCGTGCCATTGAGCATCGCGTGGCGGACGACCTGCTCAGCGTCCCTTACTGAGGCGGCGCTTGGCACTTCGACAGGTCGTGCGAAGTCCTGCTGCTCCACGAGGTTGGCGCGCAGCTCGGTGAGCCGCGTCTCTAACGCCTGGATGCGACTCGCGAACCTGGTTTCTGGCAGCCGGCCGCTTTCGAAGGCGGTGAAGTAGCGGCTCAGAGCCGACTCTGTGCCCGAGATCTCAGATTCCAAGCGCCGGATCTCTGCCGCTCTCTCGGGTACCTCTTGGGATGCACGTGAGCGCCATCGCTCGATGGCGGCGCCGACCAGCTCTGTATCCGCGTACGTAGTCAGCAGGGAGTCCAGGACGGCCTGGTCGAGGAGATCCGCCCGCAGGACATCAGCGCGGCAGCCTTCCTTGCCATGGCGGTTCCGCGAGAAACACGTGTAGTAGCGATACCTTGCATTGCGGCCGTGAGCCGCGGTCCCGATGTATCGCCTGCCGCACGTCGCGCAAACGACGAGTCCGCTGAGCAGGAAATCGGTGGTATTGCTTCGCCGCCTCGACGCATCCTCGCCACGCTCTTGCAGAAGGACTTGGGCCTTCGCGAATGTGTCCGTCTCAACGAGAGCGGCATGAGGCGCGTCGTACTGCGAGCCACGGAAGGCGATCTTGCCAACGTAGGTAGGGCTGCGGAGGACTTTGAGAACGCTGACATGGCTCCAGAACTGACCTGGCCGCGACCGATAGCCGTGTCGTGAGAGGTAGCTTGCCACCCCGCGCGCGCCAAGCCGTTTCCTTGTGTAGAGATCAAAGATCAGGCGTATGACCGGCGCCTCGATCTCATTAGGTTCCAGGAGAAAGGCCTCGCGGTTGAGGCTGTAGCCATAAGGTGGAGGCCCGCCAAGCCATTCGCCACGCGCCGCCTTACGTTCCATGCCCGCGACCACGCGGTCGATCAGAGTTGCCCGCTCGAACTCGGCGAAGACGCCGAGCATCTGAACCATCATCCGCCCCGCGGCAGTGCCCGTGTCGAAGGGCTCGGTTGCGGACCGGAAGTTGACGCCGGCATGGTCGAGCTCCTCCAGGATCTGGGCCAGGCCTCGGACTGAACGCGACAGGCGATCAACGCGGTAGACGAGGAGCATGTCGTATCGCTTCGCGCGCCCAAATGCCAGCGCTTGCTGCAGGCCCGGACGCTCCAGCTTCGAACCGCTCATCTGGTCCGTGAAGCGATGCACCAGTTGCCAGCTGTCTTGACTTTGGACGTAGGAGCCGAGACGTTGTGCCTGGGCTTCGAGCGAGAACGGCTGATGCTCCTCGTCGGTTGAGATCCGCGTGTAGGTCGCCACGCGCACCGCGCTGCTTAGGACTGGCGATCGCTTGTCAGACACGGACACGTCTTATCACGGACTTCCTTGAAGGGGAATCCCCCTCGTGCTGTGGATGTGGATCCGCCAGCATCTCGGCGAGGATCTCGACGGCGCGCGCGAATTGCAGCTCGGACATCGGAGCGACCCGCGGCGGTGCGACCTGAAGAACCAGAGTGTCCCGTGGGTAGCGGGGTCCGAGTCTGACCCCTGGTTGCCTTCGAGCCGATGGCAACGCTCGCCAGCGAGGCGCATGACTTTTCACATCTATACAATCTCCATTCAGAAATGTCCTACTTACCTTGAAGCTGCCAGGATTCTGGAAAGACTCGCGATGAAACTCGTGAAACTCGATCGAGCCGCCCGCCGTCTTGGCTGCCACGTCGAGACGCTTCGTTTGCACATCCGCACCGGACGACTCCGAGCCGTGCGTGGGCCTCTTGGCGCTTATTACGTCGACGCCGAGGACCTGGCGGCGTATCCGCGGCCCCGTCGGGGCTGGCCTCCGCCGGAGAACTTCTCAGCCGAGGAGCTAGAGCGCTCTTGGGCTCTCGTCGAAGGCGTGCTGCCGAAAGCCCGAGCGTGGCGTGATCGCGAGCTTGCCCTTGTGGATGAACTCCACGCCAACCCCGAGTTGAACCGACGCCTCTATCGCCTTGCGTCGACGCAACGCCTCCGCAGGCTTGGCCTGACTTTCGGTCAGATCGCCGGCGAGCTGGGCATCACGTCGCGACACGCTCGGCGCCTCAGCGCAGCCAGCCTGTTCCTTGCGCTTCGCAGAGAGCTGGTTCGCAGGGACAAGGCGCAGGAACGAGCCGACAATCAGGCTGAGCGACAGGCAAAGTACGTTCCCGGTCAGCGGCGACGCTGGCCACCCCGCCGCGCCGGCTCACGTATGGCCTGAAGGCTTCAGGCGACGATGCAGCGCCGAGGATCAGGGTTGCATGGAAGCTGTATCCGATCAGTCAATCGGTCGACGTCGAAGCCTCATTACTGGCGGCTGGACATATTTCTCTTGCGGAATCTTCAGGAGACTCCAACGCAGCGTCGTGCGCCCAGAACACTAGTAAGTCGTCGGAGAACACGCACATGTGTTTACGGAGACAGTCCGCGCTTGCAAACGCCGTTTTGAACTCGTTTTCGCCGGTTTTCCGCGGGTGACTGCGAACCCCATTGCGACCCCGATGGCGAAGTTTTCTGGTGGGCAGGCTTTCCATAACGCGAACCGAAGTCGCCTGATCCAAGAATCCCTGAATCAGTAGTCCTCGTACCGATAGCCATCAGGCCCGAACACAGCCAATTCGTTGACTTCATCGCCGACGTTCACGAGCGCTGTGATGTGGTCCTGCTCGATGACAACCTGGTATAGACGATTGTCTTCGGCCCCGCATTGAGGGCATGCCTCGGCAAAAGCCGATGTGATGACACGCATGTGCCCCGGCTCACCCTCGACGTTAGCCTCCCAAAGCAGCGGGTCGCCGACACGATAGTCGCGCAGCCTCTTGTCTGCGAACTTGAACTGGAAAACTCTTTCGTCTTTATACCCGCAGGCCGCACACGTTGCGACGACTGCGTGGATGCGGCTGTAAAGGCCCATTCGGCGAGGTTAGGCCCTTTCAGGCAGCTTGCGGGAATCGCAGAGCCTGATTGTCTGTCCCGAAACCTCGACTTTGTTCGCGTTACGGAAACTGAGGCCCACCACGTAACAAGTCTTGTTACGTTTGTTACGTTCCGCTGTTGCGGACATTTCGCTGTATGCAGGTCGGCGAGAAGAGGTGTCGCACTGGTGTTACACTCTCGATCATGCCGACCAGTCGTCGCCGCCACGCAATCACCGAGACAGTGCCCGTCCAGGCCGCACTGGATGAGCTCAGGCGCGAACTCGGTGGCGATCAGGTCGAACTGGCCGAACTCGTCATCCTGGGCGCTCACGCGAAAGTGGCGCGCTTGCGCTCGGGTCGCGGAGCTCAGCAAGCCCTTCGCGAGCGCCTTGCTCAACGGATCCGGACGCGCCGTCTCCCGGTCGAGACTAAGGCCGCGGAGGAGGTGCGCCGGACCGGCTGGGCACGAGGCTGATCGGTTCCTTTCTGTTGGACAACTCGGCCTGGGCCCGCCTTGGCCACCGGCAGCTGCCTGCCTCTCGAATTGAAGAAGTGGCCGCCGCCACCGAGTCCGGACAGATCGTGGCTTGCCTCCCGTTCGTGCTCGAGGCCGGTTATTCCGCGCGCACGGCGCAGGATCATCGTGATCTCATGGCTGAGCTTCTTGCCCTTCCGTGGGCAGCCATCGATGACACAATCGAGCGGCGAGCGGTCGACGCTCAACGGCAGCTGGCGCGCGCTGGGCACCACCGGATGCCGCCGGTCGACATCCTCCTGGCCGCCCTCGCCGACCGTCACCAGTTCGGCATCCTGCACTACGACCGGGACTATGACGTGATCGGGGCACGGACGGATCTGAAGTTCACAAGCGAGTGGCTCGCAAAGGCGGGTTCGCTTTGAGCTGCCGGGCGGCTCCTCCGCAGCGTTGAGATTCGAACACGAATCGGGGGACTTCGTTGAGATCCGCATCGTCGGATCCCAGTTCTCGATTTCGAATGGCGAAAGGCAACGACGACTCATTGTCGAGGGAAAGGCATCCCGTGGCGGCGAAAGCTGGTCGTTTCGTGACCCATGCTTGCTCACCGTCGAGGTGGATGGGCTCATCGAATGGCTCCTCCACGTCGCCGCCGGAGACCTCGACCATCCGCAAATCGAATTCCTCGAGCCGAACCTAGCCTTCCAGGTCCTGGATGGCGGCCTGGGCATCCAACTGCTCTTCAGCCGTGCCGTAGCGGTGGCGGCACGAAGCATGTGTGGTAGCGGTAGCGCGCGCAGCGACCGTGTGCGGCGGTCCCCAGGTATTTACTCCCGCAGCGCCGCACACGATGAGGCCGGAGAGTAGGTAGGCGGTGGAGTTGGTCGCCCGCTTGGCATGGCGCTATCACCCCGCGGCAGCGGCCCAGTTCCAAACCAGTGACCCTCGTCTCTCCCCAGGAGCACCACCGCATCAGTGTCTCTAGCAGCTCCTGAACCGGCGGAGCAGGTACCACGAGAAGTAAGAACCGTACTTCTGTTGCAGTTCCGGCTATTGCCAGTCACGGCCGTCGATCGTGCGGCGGCAGGACAATGTCCCGCAAGTACAGTCCATGGCCCCGTCGTAATCATCAAACAGGACATAGTCGGTGGTGAGCCCCTCGCCCGGGGCGACATCTCGCATCGCGACCAGGATGACATTCCCAGCGAAACCCACGTTCGGCTCGCAGGAGTGATTTATGAACAGCATCACTTGCTCGTACTCCAGCTCGTCCACGGCTGCGAGGTGGAGGCCGTCGGCGATCTGGACATCGGAGTTGCGAAGCTTCTCCGGCAATGAACCTAATGTGGCCGTGTCGACTATATGGCCGCCCTTTATCGCAACGACCTCCCCCTTCCCGATCGCCTCGAGAGCAAACAGACCGCGGCCCTCGATCGTGCTCCGGCGACCCTTCGTGGCTTTCGGTGAGATGTATGAGGAAATGGTCACTTGCAACAACCTACCAGCGGCTGGGCGGCCAGTAGGTTCGATACTCCGACCGGGACCCACCCCGATACTCTGATTTGGGCCCACCCTCCGTGGGACTGAGGGTGGCTACTCGGTTCTAGCCGGCATTGGGCCCGCCGTGCGACGGAGTCGTCCAACCCGACCGCCGCGAGCACCGTCTCATGATCGGACCTGAGGGGTCGGCGTAATTAATAGACCGGCGTGTCGGGCGAGCTGAGATTGATTCCTTGACCGACTACCGTTATCTGGTTCGCGTTACGGAAACTACGGCCCACCAAAAATGCGGGGATCGTGCCATTCGGGCACAGAGTGGTCGCTAACGCGGAGATACGTGGATCGAGTCCACGGCGGCCTACTTCAACGCGCAGTGCTTTCCAGAACGCGAACCAACGGTATCGCGCGTTCATGGGCGGTAGACATCGCGGCGATGGGCTATCCGCGCGATGATCACAAGCCTCTCCCGGTCGTCTACCGCGTAGACAATGCGGTGGTCACCGACGCGGATCCGAAAGTCGTCACGACCGGCAAGCTTCACGGCGCCCGGTGGGCGCGGATTGATCGCCAAACCGTCGATCGCCGACTCGATACGCTCAGCGACCGGTCCACGGAGTCGGCGGAATGTCTTGATCGCCTCCGGGTGAAGGCGGACCTGGTAGTTCTTGCTCGCTGCTACTTGCGGACCTTCGACCAGGGAATGGCCTGGTCGGCCTCCTCACGGGCTTGGAGCGCCGCCAGGCTGTCCTCGAGGAACTCTGCCCGTTCAACGAGCTCTCGATAGCGGTCGACGTCAATGAGTACAGCTGTCAGTCGCCCACGCTTGGATACGAACAGAACGTCTTCGCTCTTGCGCAGCAGGTCAAGCTCGTGCCCGAGCTGGCTTCGCAGGTCGTCGGCTGTAACTATACGGGGAACTGCCATCTCGAGCCAACTATAGACCCTACGTTTAACCGCAGGGTTGGCGGTGGCCTCGGAGGCTTAACCGTTGCCCGATCACCAGCGCCCGGTTCGCGTTATGGAAACTACGGCCCACCACGGATTTCGGATTGAGCTGGACACGAAACGGTCGAAGGCCGACCACTACTGCGCATCGACAACGATAACGTTCAGCTGCCTATCGCGAACTTCCTGACGGGATGCCAGACCCGTGACCGAAAGCTGCATGTGCACTCGAAGTTGCAAGCCGACATCGCCGCGGCGCTCAGGGGCCTGCTCGAACTCAAGCTCCCATCCTCTTATAGGGGAGGTACCCCGTGCTCACCCATGGCGACAAAGCAGGCCGCCCGGCGTACTACTGGGCCATGCAGCTACGACGTGGACCGCCACAGGTCCGGCTGGTCGACTTCCCAACGAGTGCTTCGGCTGGTGGCTCAATCTTTAGGGTCAGCAGCACTCTTCCACCGAGCAGGGCGTTCTAGCCATCGAGCACATCGCCGAGGGCAGCGCCTCGATCGCGGTCACCGCTCAGGAGATCGCCTCTGCGGCCGCACGCCAGGGCGAGCTTGCCGCCAATCTGGCCCGATCGGACTGGGAGCGTTCTGGCTGATGAGAAGTACGGACGGTGGCATTTGGAGCCGCCAAACACCACGCCCTCCAACCGTCCGGCTGGTGACGCCAGAGCCGCTGGTGACGCCAGAGCCGAGCGTCGCGACACGCGGCCGTAAAGCCGCATCTGTGGCCTTGCAGAACAGGAGGCTCGCGATCGCCGTGATCATCTCGCGGATCCGGTGGGTCTTTCTGCCGCTCGCGCTGCTTTCGGCTTTCATGAACGCTCCGGGGCCCGCAAACATGAAGATCTATCTGGGAACCGTTATATTCGCCGGCCTCTACAACCTCGTGATAACTCTGCACCGCCGAGTGCGCGAGGATCTCGTGCAGCCGGCGATCGCAGTCGCGATGGCCGGCGACGTGCTGGTCATCGCTGTCCTTACGTGGGAGCTGGCGGCCGACAAGACGGCAATCATCTGGGCCACGTTGATGCTTGCGGGCGCTGCCGCGGCCGCAATTTATGGCTGGCGCGGGGTGTTCAGCTACGGGCCGATGATCGTTGTGGCGCTTGCGGTTTCAAGCCTGGCCGGCGGCCTGCTCATGCAGAACAACGGCTGGCTGCACTTCTTGCAGGAGGCGACGCAGATCGTCGGCGTTTCCGCAATCGTCGCCGTCATCGCGGATGAGAACGAGAAGCAAAGGGCGCGGGCAGAGAATGCGCTCGGGCACCTCCAAACTCTCGTATCACGCCTTCGAGGCGAGGTCACTGAGTCGGCGGGCCATCTGTCTGATGCCGCTGATCAACTCGCCTCCGCGACGTTCGAGCAGACCAGCGCAGCCACAGCGACCTCAGCGAGCATGGATGAGGTCGCGCGCAGCTCTGCAGCGGTCGCCGACACGATGCATAAGGTCGCCGTCCAGGCAAGCGAGGCGCAGGCAAATCTGGAGCGCGCACAGACGGACCTCAGGGCCTCAGGCGATCGCACGCTCGCCCTCGCCGGTCGCGTCAACGAGATCGAGGGCATCCTAGAGCTCATCAACGATATCGCCGACCAGACCAATCTTCTCGCCCTGAACGCCGCGATCGAAGCCGCCCGCGCCGGCGACGCCGGTCGTGGCTTCGCGGTCGTCGCCGACGAGGTCCGCCGCCTCGCAGAGCGTTCTAAAGCCGCCGCCGCCCAGATCGCCAAGCTCGTCGAAGGCGCGCAGGCGCAGAGCAGCGAGACCGTGATGGCGCTGGAGAAAGGCGTCAAACAGATGGAGCGAGGCCTCGCAATGATGCAGGCGATGACGAAGGCCGGGGACGAGGTCCGGCGGGCGACGGAGCAGCAACGCTCATCGACCGAGGCGGTCGTGCTCGCAATCGAGCACATCGCCGAAGGCAGCCGCTCGGTGGCGGTTACCGCCCAGGAGATCGCCTCAGCAGCGGGACGCCAGGGCGAGCTCGCCGCCGATCTTGCCGGCTCTGGCTGAACGACGAGGACATCCGGCGCACATTAAGGGGCCTGCTCCGCACATCACTCCGGGACCGGTAACCCGGTCCTGCAAGCCCTGCAGCGCCTCTGGGACCGCGTTCGCTCGGCCGTCGAGGAATTCGAGGATCGCCACCACCACTCAGACTCGACCTCAAGGCCAAGCCTGATAACACCGGCAGTTTCGTGCAGCGTCCCGCCTTCAGTAGCAGACCGCTCAAGGCCGATTAGTTCACCGGACTGTCTGATTCGCGTGATGCCAATACTGATGACCGTATTCGGTCACGACGGTGGCGGCAACCCCAGGTCGCTTCGCAAGAGCACTAACGCAGACTCGCCCGTTGTCTCATCTGCAGCATATGCATCGAATGCGACCATGAGTTGGTCGCCCGTAGTGCCGGCCGTCATGGGCTGAAGGTCCGCGATCTCCTTGGAGGTCGCTGCGCACGCAGTCTGAATGTCGCGCTGCACTTTGGCCGGCAGTTTCTTTTCGAACGCGAGTAGATCGCGGTTCAGCTTCACTTCCGCGTCGAAGCAGGCTTTCGCAGCCGCTCGGATCTTGGCCGCGTCCATGGGCTGAGCAGTGCATCCGGATGCGGGGGGACCTCGCAGACTGGGGTCAGCGCCAGTCGGTGCATCTGGCGCACCTCAGTCACTGTGAGGAGCTTGCCACTCGTCCACGGACCTTGACCCGCGGCCTGGCTGTAGACCCAGCGGGCTGCGGCTGCATAGCCCGTGACCTCGAGGTAATCCTTGAGTTCCTTGCCGCCGGTCGCCGTGCCCTGGCTGAGCAGCGCGTCGACCTCTGCACGCACCAGCGTGTTGCCCTCCAGGGCGGTCGAGTTGTGAGCCCCGTGATACCAGATATCGTTCCAGATACCCTCGGCCTCGCCAGGCGAGGGAAGGCCGCCAAGGTGGGTTCGCAACTCGTCGACCATGCAAGCGAGGCGCGCGTGCAGCGCCTGGCGAGTTGGGCGCCCCGCGCCGAGCCGGTCGGAGGTTTAGTCAGGTTGCTCATGATCGGCCTGGCTAATCGCACAACTCAACCTACCCGGGTTGCTGCGTGTGCGCGGAGTTAAATGTTCACCGCAACCTGACCGGGCGATAACGCGGGCCGTTTGCAAGAGGTCCGTCTGCGGGCCCCAGCAGCTCGTCGACCCCAGGAATTACGGGCGCCTCGAGCAGCGCATTCGCAATCTTGCGTAGGGACGAGTTGGCCACTCGCCGACCGTGGCGCGCGGCGGAGATCGTCGCGACACTGATGCCAGACGCCTTCGCCAGGTCGGTGGCATTCCAGCCACGCCGTGCGAGTTCGCGGTCAAGCCTAGCCGTGTTCATGCTGATAGTCATCGATATCCATTGCCGTTTACTCGGGACGGTTACGCCCCGGCCGGAGGGGGCCCGGAGGAAAGCGAAATAGGCGCCTAACGGTCGGCCGAGCGGAGGCGGGCGTATTCTTCCGACCAACCGACCATGGCAAGCGTCCGACTGACCCAACGCCAGTGGAGGATCTATCTCACCGTGTGGCTGGTGATATTGGCCGCGCTCACCGGCACTCTGATAGGGGTGCTGGTGCCGAAGTTGGCCATCAGGAACCCTTCGCCCAGCTTGGGGGGTGGCATCGTCATCAACGCCCACTCTGTCCAGGCACCCGATTTCACGTTGCGCGATCAGCGCGGCGCCGCTGTCTCCTTGGCAGGGCTTCGCGGCAGCGTGATCGCCCTCACCTTCCTGGATACGCAGTGCCTCAATCTCTGCCCTCTCCAGGCAAGTCTTCTGGGTACGGTGCAGACGGATCTCGGCTCGCGCACGCCCTTCTCGGTGGTGGTGGTGAGTGTGAAGCCTGAAGCGGACACGCCTTCCGCCATCGCCACGTTTGCCACGGCCCACGGCCTGGGCGGCCACCTCTTTTGGCTCAACGGATCGCCGTCACAGCTGGCGAACGTGTGGAACAGCTATGGCGTGGCGGTGCAGGTGGCGAACGGCGATCTTGCCCACAGCTCAGTGATCTACCTCATCGACCGCAGCGGCTATGAGCGAGTCGGCTTTGCGGACGTGCCTGATGCGGCCGCGGTCGAGAGCGACGTACGGATCCTCGCGGGCTCCTGAGGTTTTAAGGCCGCCGAGGCGATCTGAGCTGCAGGGTGGAGGTGGCCAATTTCGGGCTCCTCAAACCGAATTTCGACTATTTACAAGCGATCAAGGGGCTGTTAAGGTCCGCGTCAATGGTTGCTCAGAGGCCGCCGAATGTAGCCATGCGCCTGGTGGTCCTCGTGCTTGCGGTCGGGATTCTGTCCGCTCTGGTGACGATCTTTGTGGTCGGTTTCATGCTGCACAGACCGCCCATGCTGAACGCGTCCGCCAACTCGAATGGGCAGGGAGTGAAGATTCACCTCGAGGTCGTCGGATCGGTTAACTCTGCGATCGAGTTCCCACGTCCCACCGATCCCCATCCGACCTGGGTCAGTTATCTGCCGACGACGATACTGAAGGTCCCGGCCAATTCCATGGTCACCATGCAAATCGACCAGGAGGACACGCCGTCGGGCCTGCGCAATCCATTTTGGGGCCAGGCGCAGGGGATCGTCGGCGGCACTTTCCACATGGCCTACTTCGACAACAGTGGCAATCCGCAACAGGGTGACTTCACCGCCCTCGACGACCCTGCGAACGCCGCCCACACCTTCGCCATCCCAGATCTCGGTGTCTTCGTTCCGCTGGAAGGCGTGAACGCGGCTGCGCCGGCCGGGAGCATGAACGTGATCACGTTCTCGTTCATGACCGGGAAGGCCGGCACCTACCACTGGCAGTGCTTCGTCCCTTGCGGATCGGGCACCATCTACGGCAACGGCGGACCGATGCAGACCACCGGCTACATGGCCGGCTTTCTCATAGTCCAGTAGCAAGTTGAGTCGGACAGACCGCACGCACGCGCTCCGGCTGCTGGTGGCCTGGGCGGTGCTGAGCGTGATCGGCGTCGTGATCGCGATGCAGGTCCATCTGCCGCCGGGCAACCAGTCCCAGCAGTCGACCGACACCACCGGGCTGTTGCAGCTGATGCTCGTCATCTCGACTCCCGTCTTTATCGGAGTCGTCCTGTTCATCCTCTACTCGGCTTTCGCGTTTCGGCAGAAGGCGGGAGCGCTCGAGGACGGGCCGGCCTACCACGGCAACTTCCGGCTCCAGGTCGCCTGGGTGGCGATCACCGCAGTGATCGTGTTCATCCTCGCCGGACTTGGCATCAGCGGGCTCGCTGCGACATCCAGCGGGACCAACTTCACATCGTCAACCCAGCCGGCCCTGGCCACCGCGTCAGTGGGCACCACCGCCGCCGACCGGCTGCAGGTACAGGTAATCGCCCAGCAGTGGTACTTCACCTACAGGTACCCGGCCTATGGCGGAGTCGAGTCCCTGCACCTGATCCTGCCGGTGGACTCCAACGTCGTCATCCACGTCACCTCCACCGACATCATCCACTCGTTCTGGGCTTATCAGCTCGGTGTCAAGGCCGACGCCAACCCGGGGGTCGACAACCTCGCCTACGTGACCACCCTTCACACCGGCTCGTTCACGGTCCGCTGCGCTGAACTCTGCGGAATCTGGCACGGCAACATGGTCGATACCAACGGCGCCGTAGTCAGCCAGGCCGACTTCGCGACTTGGATCGCCGGCCTCCAGAAGGCGGGGGCCACCCAGGTGCTCCCGCCCTACCAGCCTTTCTACTTTCCGAGCCCGCGGGTGAAGGGGACGTAACCATGGCGATAGCGGCGATTGGAAACGGCGGCCCCTCGATTCAGACCAGTGAGCGCCAGATGGTGCTCCCAACCAACCTCCTGACCGGCATCGTGCTGGCCGCCGTCGGCTATTGGGCCGGCGTCCAGCTGGGCAACAGCTTCGGGTTCAACGACGGCCTCAACACCGGCGTCCTGCTTGGGTACGTGTTCGCTTCGATCATGTTCCTGGTCGGGCTGGGTTTCGCCAACTACCCGCTGGCTCGCCTGTTCGGCTGGCCGGTTGCGCCCCAGTCTTCATACGACGAGCATCGGGGCGCGTGGCGCTATCTCAACCTCAGCCTCGATCACAAGGTGATCGGCATCCAGTACCTGGTCGCGATGCTCATGGCGATGTTGTTCGGCGGCATCGGGGCGATGTTGATCCGCACCAGCCTGCTCTCACCAGACCAAGCAGTCGTTTCGCCCGACAACTACCTGACGTTGGTCAGCATGCACAGCGTGATGATGATCTTCGTCGCCAGCGCCGCCATCGTCGGGCCATTCGGCAACTTCTTCGTTCCATACATGATCGGCACCAACCGCATGGCCTTCCCGCGCATCGAGGCGCTCTCGTTCTGGCTGGTGCCGCCCGCGATCGTGATTCTGCTGGCGTCTCCGCTCTTTGGCGGATTCCCGACCGGATGGACCGGCTATGCGCCGCTGTCCGAGCAGGCGGGTCAGGGATTCGACAGCTATATCGTCGGGTTCACATTGATCGGGCTGGCAATCTGCCTGTCCGGAGTCAACATGCTCACCACCGTCATGTGCCTCCGGGCTCCGGGAATGACCTGGACACGGCTGCCGATTTTCGTCTGGGGCGTCTTCTCGACCTCCATTCTCGGCGCCTTTGCGGCTCCTGTCCTCGCGTCGGCGCTGTCCATGCAGGCCCTCGACCGCACCATCAACACCTCGTTCTTCATCTCCTCGAACGGGGGCAGCAACTACCTCTGGGAGAACCTCTTTTGGTTCTTCGGCCATCCGGAGGTCTACATCTTCATCTTGCCCGCGTTCGGCATCGTGATGGAGCTCATACCGCACTTCGCGCGAAAGCCGCTGTGGGGATACCGCACCGCCGTCGTCGGCTTGCTGGGGGTCACCCTGCTCAGCTGGTTCGTCTGGCAGCACCACCTGTTCGTGAGCGGCATCGCACCCGCGCTCCGGCCGTTCTACATGCTCTCGACGGAGATGATCTCGATTCCGACCGGGATTGTGTTCCTGGTCGCCTTCGGGACCCTGTGGCGGGCGCGCATCTCGATGACGGTGCCCATGCTCTTCTGCCTGGGCTTCCTCTTCAACTTCCTGATCGGAGGCCTGTCCGGAGTCTTCCTGTCGGACACTCCGAGTGATGTCACGTTGCACGGAAGCTACTTCTCGATGGCGCACTTCCACTACACGATCGTGGGCGGCGAGATCTTCGCCATCGTGGCAGCGATCTATTACTGGTTCCCGAAGATGACCGGTCGCATGCTCAACATGACGATGGGAAAGATTCACTTCTGGTGGATGATGATCGCCTTCAACCTGGCGTTCATGCCGCTGTTCGCGGCGGGCATCCTTGACATGCCGCGACGCGTCTCTACTTACCTGCCCTCGTTGCAGGGACTCAACGACTGGGTGTCGATCTGGGCCTATGTGCTGTTCAGCTCTATGATCTTTTTTGCCATCAACGTGATCTGGTCATGGTTCTTCAACACCAAGTTGGCGCCAGCCGACCCGTGGCACGCGCGCTCCATCGAATGGGAACTGCCAACGCCGCTGCCCGCGCGCAACTTTGACCGTGTCCCGACATTTACGAGGGCCCCTTACGACTACGGTGATCCCCAGGGAGCCCGGCCCTCGGTTGACCTGGGTCCCGAGCCGGCTCCCGCATGAGCCCGCGAGCCTACTCGGATCAGTCAAGGGGCATGCCAGCCCTGGAACGCTTGCCGGAGTGGACGCCGGAGGTCGACGCTCGCCTGGCTCGAGTCGGGATATGGGTCTGGATCGGAGCCGACGTAACCTTCTTCGCCGCGTGGTTTTTTGCCTTCTTCTACCTACGCGCTTTGAACAACAACAACGACTGGATGGCGGCGGGCGTCACGCACCCGACTCGCGCCATCGGCGCCGCCATCTTCCTACTGTTTGCGATCTCGGCAGGGCTGTTCTGGGTCGGAGCGCGCTCAGTCGTCAGTCAGCGCGCGACCGCCCTCATCTTCTTCTGGCTGGCGCTGGCCGCAGGCATCGCCTGCTTCGTGGTTCAGATCTACGAGTTCCGCAACCTCGGGTTCGATCCCCAGATGGGGGGTGGCTATCCGAGCGTCTTCATCGGAATGAAGGGGGCGTGGCTGATCCAAGTCGTGGGCTCCATGTTATGGCTGGCAAGCAACATCGCTCAAACCAAACCGAACGGTGACGTCACCGTTCGACCGGCGTCTGCGACCTTCTTCGGATACTTCCTGGTCTTTCTCGCCGGCATTGGGTTAATTTCTTACGTAGTCCTGTACTTCGTCTGAAATGCCCCCGAGCGCTGGGGCGTTCCTGGCTTACTGGCCCTTCGAGCCTGACGTGCTGCTCGGCGTCGAGCTGGTGGCGGTCCTCTACCTGGTCGGGGGGGCGGGGCGCAGAAAAAATCACTCCTCGGCGACCACGCGTTGGCGCTCGATTGCTTTTTGGTTAGGCCTCGCCACTATCCTGCTGGCCCTCCAGAGCCCAATCGAGATTCTGGCGCGTCAACTCTTCTGGGTGCACATGGTGCAGCACCTTCTCCTCATGGCCGTGGCGGCGCCCCTCTTGGCCCTGGCGAGTCCATGGACGCGAATCTGGCGGGGGCTGCCACTGCGGTGGCGGCGATTCGTGGCCAAGCCGGTGTTCTTGGATCCCAGGCTGCACGCGCTCCGCTGGGCGTACCGCAAGGTGTCTCGGCCCCGCGTGATCTGGGTTCTCAACGTCGCCGACCTTTTCCTCTGGCACACACCAGCGCTTTACGACTTGTCGCTCAGGAACCACCTTGTGCACCATGTGGAACACGCCCTGTTCCTGGGCCTGAGCCTCGCCTTCTGGGCCCAGGTGGTCGACCAGGTCCCGTTTCATGCGCGGCTCGACTCTCTGGCGCGCGCCACCTACGTCTTCACCGCGATGATCGCGTCGTGGGTGCTGGCCGCAGTCCTGTCTTTTGCGACCGTCCCCTTCTACGCATACTCGCTGCTCGCTTACCGCCCCGGGGGCATCTCCGCGCTGACCGACCAGCAGTTGGGTGGGGGGATGATGTGGGTCCCTGGTGCCGTTCCATACTCGATTGCTCTCATCGCGTTGCTGTTCCGATGGTTGGAGGAGGAGGACGCCCGCCCGCGCCTGATCGCAGCGGATATGAAGGTGGTTGACACAAATGGCGGTTGAAGCACAGGTTCCCGTTGCTGCGCGAGGCCGCCCGGCCGCGGGCGTGCTCAGGGTCGCGGCGGACTACTTGGCCCTGCTCAAGCCGCGCATCATCCTGCTGCTTCTCGTCACCGAACTGGGGGCCATGATGGTCGCCGCACGGGGGTGGCCTGGAACCTGGGTCACGCTGGGTGCGCTGGCGGGAGGAGCGTTGGCCGCGGGAGGTGCTGGCGCCGTCAACTGCTGGTTTGACCGGGACATCGACGCGGTGATGCCTCGGACGCGGCGTCGGCCGATCGCGGCCGGCAGGATCACGCCGGCTGCCGGTCTCGGATTCGGAATCATCGTCGGGCTCGGCGGGGTGGCTCTTGTCGGCCTCGCCACCAACGTGCTGGCGGCCGCGCTGGCAGCGGCGGGCGGGCTCGTCTACGTGTTCGTCTACACCATGTGGCTCAAGCGCATGACCCCTCAGAACATCGTCATTGGTGGCGCCGCGGGGGCCTTTCCGCCCCTGGTCGGCTGGGCGGCGGTCACGGGTTCACTCAGCCCGCTGGCCTGGGTGCTCTTCGCGATCATCTTCTTCTGGACGCCGCCCCACTTCTGGGCGCTCGCACTGGTCCTGCGAAAGCAGTACGCGGCTGCCAAAGTGCCTATGCTGCCGGTCGTGGTCGGCGGGGGCCGGACTCGCCGCGCGATCGTCGCCTACACCTTTCCGATGGTCGGCGTGAGCCTTTTGCCCTGGATTTGGTTGGGGCCTCTCTACGGATTTTCCGCCATCGTCCTCGGTGGTGTATTTCTCGCGCTGGCCTGGCGTGCGTCACGCATCGAGACGGGCCACGCCGCCGTGACGCTGTTCCACTATTCGCTGGTCTATTTGGCCTTGCTGTTCATAGCAGCACCAATCGCGGCTGCGATGCTCGCCCTGAGCGCATGATCGAGTCGGGCGAGGCCCGAGACCTGGTTCCCGTACCGCGCTCCGTGCCCAAGTGGGCTCTGGCGCTTCCGGTGCTTGTCGTGGTGGTTGCCACCGTCACGGGCGCGGCGCTGATAACCCTCGATAGGTCCTCGAGAACGCCTTCGGTATCGCCAGGGCTTGCCAGGGTGGGGGGTACCGCGCCTGACTTTACCTCGTGGGACCTCAGCGGAAAGAAGGTCAGCTTGGCCGACTTCAAGGGCCACCCGGTCTTGATCACTTTTTGGGCTACGTGGTGCACGGCCTGCCAGGAGGAGCTCCCGACGGTGCAGCGGATGCGAGACCAGTTTCAGTCCACTGGCTTCAGCGTCCTGGCCGTGAATTACCGCGAGACGAACGACAGTCGCATGAGCCAGTTCCTCGCCGGTCTTCGTGTCAATCTCGAGGCGGTTATCGACCCTGAGGGCACGATCGCCTCAGCCTACGGAGTGGATATCGGTCTGCCGATCAGCGTTTTGCTCGATCGGACAGGGACAGTAGTCCGAATCTGGATCGGTGCTGTAAACAGCGCTGCGCTGGAAACAGCGGTCGGCCAGGTGGCGAGACCAGCGTCGCCCTAGTCGCTCTCAAACTTCGCCTGACGCGACCCTCCATCCTCAGGAGATCTGGGTGCGATTGCGCTGCGCGCCCTTGGCCATGTTGAGGTCTCTGGCGGCGGACTTGTTCGATGAACCGCCTCAGACACTGCCGAAAATTGATCACAAACAGGGCGACTGAGCGCCCCGGACAATCACACCCTAACGTTGAACGGGGCACCCGCCGATCAGCACAGAACTGGTCGGATCGGTACCGAAGTTCCAGCCGTAGTACACCGTGGCCAACTGGTAGGCGCTGCACTCAATTGCTTCCGAGCCATTCAGGTCGCTGGCGACTGCAGCCTCGACATCGCCCGGCGTGGCGCTCGATCCGAGAGACATTACAAGTAAGTTCAAGTCCGCGAAGTAAGTCCACGCCAGCCTGTTGACCTCACCGTTCGAGCAGAACAGCGGCGAAGCGTTTCCATCCGCGGCATAAGACAACTGCTGCGTGCAGAGTCCAACTACCGAAGGGACTTTCGCAGGCGGCAACACCTCGGGGCCAGTGCTGCCCTGGCCGAAGTGGAACGTCACGACTACCGACGCCACGACGACGGCAACGCCGCCAGCAGCTAGCGCGATCCAGGCGGCAGTTCGACGGTTAGCCGCGATCACCAGCCGGTAATCCTCGGTCACGGCCAAGCACCATCCCATCGATCCTGCGACACCAATTCAACGGACCCATCACGTTAAGTCTGGCGACGGGGACGAGTCGGCTCGGATTCTTGGTCGGGGGCTCGAGATTTGAGCCTGTGGCCTCAACGTCCCGAAATCCAACGAGGTTTGTCGAATGGGGCGCCTTGGGAGCCAGTCTGGTCCTCGACTGGGGGCCGGCGGCCGCCCGCTGGACCGCGCGGTGTCCTCGCCCTGTGAACAGCTTTGTGAGCAGAAGTCGCCAGACGCCACCGCTTCGATGTCGTTGACGCGTCGCGCTGCCGAAAGAGCCGAGCGCGAGCCTCTTTACTGCGGTCCCAGGAAGACTGCGACGATGTAATTGACGGTGTAGAGGAGGATGGCGGCGATGATCACCACCTGGACCCACCGCAGGTTTAAGGGCCACCAGCGACCCCTCTTTTTCTTCGCGCCGGTCGAATCGGGTTTCATGCCCGCACTTTAAACGCAAAGAGCTCCGCTCTTGGCGAACAGGGCGCCGAATCGTGTCGCTGCTCTGGCCCGCATCTGGTCGGTGACATGGCTGTATAGGTCGAGCATGATCCGGATGGAGTCTGACCGAGGCGCTCACACATCGTCTCCAGAGCCTCTCTCTACGAGTGAAAGAGTGGTCGAAAGACGCGACCCCATTTGAACCTGCAGAGTCCGCCTCAGCATGGCCTGCTTCACTTGCTTAGGGAAGAGGAGGGCCGGCTCGAAGCGCTGGTGACGGGCTTCAGATCGATCTGCTCCTGAGCTACGTCTGACTGCCGGCGCACCCTTAGGCCGGATCGGCAGTTCGATCGGGGCTGCAGCGGCTGCCAACCGCAAGACCAAATGTGTCCATTGGGCAGGTCGCTAAGTATAGATTGGGTGTGCGTGGACATCCTGTCCGCGAATTGGTCCTCGGCTCGTCGCTCACCGACCTTTCGGCCGGCTCTTCCAAATCGAGGATCGCGCCAGCCCTATCGATACCGCCAATCGCCACGCGCGTGGTCGCTGAGTTCGCTAGGTTCCGAACCGCCAGCGCGTCGCTCCAAAGCCGCCGGGCACCAGGACGAGTTAGTAACGACTTGTTCGAGGGCGGCGTTAGCACCAGTATGAGAGTCGCGGTTCTTGCGGCGGTCCTCGTCCTCACAGCCTGCGGCAGCGCGCCGGCGCTGCAGGCGCACACCTCCCCCCAACCGTCAACAACTGCGACAAGCACTCCGTCGGTTACGCCAACGCCGACGGCGGCTCCGACTCCGACCTCGACCGGCGTGAAGGTCTGTGCCGCTTCGGCAGTGGAACTATCTCTAGTTGGCACCGACGGTGCTGCAGGACATATCTTCGCCAACCTTGCCCTGACCAATTCGAGCTCGGCGCCATGCACGCTGGACGGATTCCCCACCGCACAGCTCTTCAGCGCCTCCGGTGCAAGTGTGGCCACTCGAGTGGTCGATCGAGGAGGTGAGCTCGCGAGCTCTCCCAAACCAAGCAAGTTCGTTCTAGCTCCGACTCAAAGGGCAAGCTCCACGGTTTCGTGGGGAGACGTGAACGTCGGGACCGAGATTTGCAAGAGGGCCACGACAATCGAGATCGGGCTGCCGGGCTCAGCGCCGAGCGCTCATCTCAGGGTCACGGGCCTCTACATCGAGATCTGCAACTCAGGCGAGCTGGACGTCAGCGCTTTGAGAAATTCGACAGCGGATGTGGCCGACGCAAGCCAAGCAGCCGCCACCATCCTGGTGCCTCAACCTGGCGCTCAAGGAACCTGGATGAGCTGCTCTCAGCTGGCCAAAAACTTTGGCGCCTGTCCCTTCTCGTCCGAGATCATCGCCCGGCTGAACCAACTGACCAGCAGCGGATATTTCGGCGACGCCCCGCCGGCCGGGGTGTGCGGCGAGAACTACCTCACCGGTACACAGAACGGCTTGTTCACCGCGCCGCGTGTCGTGTCGTCGACGTGGAACAGCCTCGGCATCGTGGTAGTTGTCATCAGGCGCGGACCACCACCACCTGACCTCACGGCAACGATGAGCCTGATCAGCGGCCGCTGGCTGGCCACCGATCTCGCCTCCGGCTCAGGGCCTTCTGCGTCCATTTACGCGGACAAGCCCAACTGCTGACCGCCGGCATGGCCTAGACCGAAAGGCGGTCCGAAGTCAGTGCGCTTGCTGATCGACTGATCCGGATCGTATCGGGAACATCGGAGTGGCGTTTCGACTGAGAGCTTGGGACGACGACATCGCCGACGATTCGTGGAATCCAGCCGCGTTATTTTGGGTCGGCTTGTTCGGGATCGTTGCGACCGGAGCGACGATCCGTGTTGGCGGCGACAACGATTGGGGAATCGGTCATAAAGACCCCGCTATTCGTGCCGCAGAAGACCACAGCCTTGCTGGGCGTCGTCGTCCTCCTGGTCTTATGAGCAGCTGCAATTCGACCTTTGACCTTTCCCCTGAGCGATGGCAACTTAGGGCGACAGCGGGTCATTCCGCCTACCAGCGCTGTCTTGGCTGTGCGATTTCGCCGGCGAGCGCGGGGCGGAGAGCACACCTTTCGCGAACCGGGAATAACTGCCCCGGTGACGACGACCTCGAGCAAGGGCTCAACGCAGTTCAGCTGGCCGAGGCTCTTGACTCGACCCTTCGAATCGTCCAGCGCTGCGTGGACCTTGGGACCCTGGACTCGCTGGCCGAGACGCTCCGGCTTCCGAATTGGGGCGAATCGCGAGTGCACAGCCGCGGCTCGGTTATTCAGCGGGTCTTGCCCACGACAAAAGCCACATCGCTGAGCTGAAACGAAACGTTCGGAAGATCCAGGGCTGCCGCAGATCGATCTCTGAAACTGAGTCAGGCGACCGTCACGTGGGCGCCTTGCGACGACTCGCGCACGAATGAATGTATCCCGACCGATAGGGGACCAAGGGCACAGATGGTCGGTTGGCCAACGATTTGGCTGACGGACTGATTAGATTCTGGTCGTGCATCAGCTCCCAACCAGTGCGGTCCCGAGCGAAAAGCATCGCCGCAGGGACGTGGTGCTGACCCTGATGGGCATCGCCGTCGGCACGATGCTGCTGCGCCTGCCCAGCCTGACCGAGCCTCGCTGGTATTTCGACGAGGGCGTTTTCACGACCGTCGCCTGGGCCACATCGAAAGGACTACCTCTTTATGCGGGCGCCTACGACCTGCAACCTCCAGGGATCTACTGGCTGTTCCGGGTGTTGATCGCACTTGGCGCGGGTGAGCACCACTTGGTAACCCAAGTCGCGGGTGCTCTCTTCGTCGTCGCGACGGCCCTCCTGACTTTCGTTATCAGCCTGCGGTTCATGTCCTTGCGGGCAGCGGCCCTGGCGGGTGCTTTGACGGCGTTCGTCCTATCCATCCCCACCCTGGACGGCGACCTGCTCAACGTCGAGCTCGCCGCCCTCCCATTTTTCCTCGCCAGCCTTCGCTTCGCCTTTAGCCGGCGGTGGGTGCTGATCTTTGTCTCCGGCATCCTTCTCGGCGCCGCCGTCGTCGTACGCCCTTCGTTCGTCTTCGACGGCCTGGCCCTCCTCATCCCCTTGCTCAGCGACGGCCAGAGGCTGCGGCGTCTGTTGGTGGCCGGCGCAGGAGGAGCAGCGACGCTGTTGGCGGCCGTGCTGCTGCTGGCGGCCGAAGGCTCGCTGCCCGCGTACATCACCACCGTCTTGCCCTCTGACCACATCTACGCATTAGATGGCAACGGCGGCACCTTTGTGCCGATGTTCGTTCGGCTGGCCGTACTTGGTGTCATCGGTGTGATCTGTTTCGCAAGGGCGAAGACTGTGCGCGGCCGTCTGCTTGCTATTTGGCTGCCCGCAAGCCTGGCAGGTTCCAGCCTGACCCCCCTCGAGTACACGCACTTCTTTCACGAGGCGACTCCAGCACTCGCTTTCGCCATCGCCATGCGCGTTTCCGGATTTCGTTGGCGGTGGCACATCCCTATTCAGGCAGCCGTCGCGCTGGTGATATTCGCTGAGGCGACGCTCATCATTCCGGCTCAGCAGACCGCCGTGATGGAGTCGCGCACTCCTCAATGGCCTCTCAGGCACAACTTCGGTTATTGGGATCTGCCGGCCTACTACGGCAACTGGTTCGCCTACGTATCGGGGATCAGGAGCAGCAGCCAATATGAGCAGTGGTTCAACGGGGTCGGCCCGCAGGAGACCGAGAGCGCGTTGCTGCAGCGCGTGGCAGGTTCGAGCAGCGATCACTTGCTGGTTCTTGGCGGGCAGCCATGGCTCTACGTCGAGAGTGGTCTTTTGCCCGCCACGCGCTACATCACGGTTTGCAACGCGGCGTGCATCGTGCCCTCGGAAGTCGATGACGTCCGCCAAACCCTCAGAGGCAGCTGCACCGATCTAGTCGTCGCCGTGAGTCAGCTGCCTTACTGGCAGGACGACCTCGATGCAGGAGGCTATGTCGCCATCGCCGGCGCCCCGTGGCCGACTTTCCAGTTGAGCCGCCCACCTGGGCAATGCAGCTCTAACTCGTAACCCAGGCCTGTAGTGGATGGGCCTATCGCAGATGGCCCAAGCACTGAACAGGCGGAGAGCTCATGAGGCGAATCACCGCCGTCGTCCTCGCACTGGGAGCGCTGGCAGCGTTCTCGCTTCCGGTGTACGCCGACTCGACGGGCACCCCGGGCCAGCCCAGCCAGAGCTGCCAGCCGTTCTTCGGAAACTCAGGTCCGTTCACGCCGAACGGCTTCAACACGGCCGGCTTCAACGACGCGACCACGGTCTACGCCGGTGCCCAGTCACAGAACTCGAACAACCCCAAGTCGGTGTCCCAGTACGACGTCGCTTGCTTTCAGGCCGCCTCGCACTAAACACGAATGGGGCGGCCCGCCGGTCGCCCCTCAGCTGCTGCCGCTTGTGCTCAGCCGGCAAGGTGCTTCTCGAACCAATGGTGCGCGTAAGGCTCGTCGTTAAAGGGAGCCACCTCGACGTCGCCGGATGATCGGTAAAGGCTGATCGCTTCGGCGAGCGTCTGGTTCGTTTCCAGGCGCACCGGCTTGGCACGGTGGCCGGCGGCCTGCCCTCGAGCTCACGCAGAATTCGGCGTCCGAGACCGAGGCCGCGGGCGGATTCGGCCACCCACATGCGCTTCAGCTCGAAAGGCGCATCGTCATGGAACTTCAGCGCTCCGCACCCGATGGGCATGCCTTGGCGGGTGGCCACCGACAGCGGGCCGGCTGGAGGCCGCAGGCTCTCCTCATCGGCCGGGAGGCTGCGCTCCGGATCGAAGCCAGTCTCGAATCGGCGGTCGAGTTTCTGGAAGTACTGGCCAATGCAGTAGCGAGCGTGCGGGTCAGCCGGATCGACCGGTGTGATCTCAATCGTTGCCGGGGTCCGGGCTTTTAGGCATTCAGCCCGACCGCGACGATGACCATCGCTCCTGCAATTTTCTGCTCGCCACGTATCGCAGCGAGCGGCCGCCGCCCTCCTGGTCGAGCCAGCCTTCATGGCGCAGACGCTGGAGGTCCTGGGTCGCCGTCGGGCTCGCGATATTCGTCTCGCGCCGGTGGTCGGCGTTGGTGATCGGCAACCCAAGCAGCGCTTGGTCGAGAGCCCCCACGAGCCGCTCGGGGTAGCCGTGCTCGCGTGCCAGCCGCTCGCAGAAATCGTGCCGGGCGTGCGCGATCTCGAGCCAGCGTCGGCGCTCCGTCGCCTCGAAGACGTGACCTTCGATGCAGAACTCGACCCACGCCGACGCGTCGCGGTGTGGATCGAAGGAGGGCCCTTGCACCTCTTCGAGCACCGAGTAGTACTCGCGAGTGTGCCTTCCGAGGTATGGCTCGATCGAAACCAGCTCAGGGCGTAGCAGCCCCTCCTTCGCGAGCACCAAGGATTGGACGATGCGGGCGAGCCTGCCGTTGCCGTCGCGAAACGGGTGGATGGATACAAGGTTCAGATGGGCCATGGCGGCGCGAACGACGGGGTGGCGGGCAAGGTCGCCCTTGTCGAGCCACGTGGCGACCTCGCCGAGCAGCGCCGGCACGTCGCCGGATTGGGGGGCGCGGTAGGGATCGCGTCCCAGTCCTCGAGTGACTATGACGCTGCCATCGCGCAAGCGGCCGGGGCCAGCTTGGGGCTGCGGATGGCAAACCAGGAAGTGCAGGTCGAGCATCGTTTGCGTCGACCACTGGAAACGCTTGTCGTCCGCGAGCACTGCGACCCGGTCCATCGCTTGGGCGTACGCGGAGATGATGCGCTGAGTCTCGTCGGAGGCGCCTGCGGGGTGCCGTCCGGCCAGGATCTCGACGGTGTCCTCGAGGCTGGCGCCGTAGCCCTCGATCGAGGTCGAACCGACCGTGGCCTCGGCGGCCGCCAAACGGCGGAGGGCGCCGGTCCAGGGCTGCGCCGAATCGCCAAGATCATGCGCCAGAAAGCGACGCAGCTCGTCGAGCTCTTCGAGGCGGCGGAGGATCGCGGGCGACTTGGGAGGAGTGGCGAAGAGAGACATGGGCGGAGTATAGGTTAATAAACGATTATTTGTTTATACGATAGGCACCCACAGGTACGACGGAGAGGCCGAGCACTCTCGCCCGGCCTCTCCGCTTGGGACTTTTAGTTGTCCCTCTTCCCGCCGGCGGGTGCCGGATTGACGTACATCAGCGAGCCGGGAGTCGTCAGCAGCTCGCCCGTTTCGAGCAACGTCTTCAGGCCTGACAGGATCATCGGCCAGCCGCCGTAGAGCTGTTCGTTCGCTCCTTCCCTCAGCTGGTCGTGAGTCACCTTCAAGTGGCAGGAGTCGCCGACCGGTTCGATCTCCCAGGTGACGCGCGATGTTCCCTCTGCCTTGACGTCCTCGCCCCACAGCGCCGTCATGCTCTGCACCAAACGGCGGGGCGGGTCGACCTCGAGGTTCTTACCCTCGCCCAAGAGCCTGCCGTCCGTGGTGCTCTGCTGGTAGTGCGAGCCCCGCTTGAAATCGGAGTTGATCCGGGCCCCGAAGTTGTACTTGCTTCGCAGCTCGGGATCCGTGATCGCCTCCCAGAGCCGTTCGGGCGTGGTCTTGATGTAGATCTCGAAAACCTTTTCCATGCTTGCCTCCAATTTGGTTTTGAGGTCGCTGAGCGATGCGACCCAGGGTTCTGCGTACTTGCTCACCCACCGGTCGTGGACGAGCCGGATTGGGACGGGATTCAGGAAGTGGAGCTTCTCACGACCCTGGCGCCGGGTCACGACCAGGCCTGCTTCCTCGAGCAGCTTGAGGTGCTTCATGACCCCAAATCGCGTCATCGAGAATCGCGCTCCGAGCGCGCTCAAGGTCTGCCCGTCTTGGCGGAATAGCTCGTCGAGGAGGGCCCTCCTCGTCGGGTCCGCCATCGCCCTGAACACCTCGTCCACACCTGGGACTATACGTGACCATTCAGTCACATGTCAAGCAGCCGGAAACGGCTGTCCGCGAAGCGGATGCGCTCCTCCTGGCCCGGCTGGGCGGGGTCCAGCACCCACTGGCTGGCGACCAGCTTCCCGACGGCGTCTTTGCGAGCGCGCCGTGCGGCTGCAGGCGAGGAAGTGCGCGGTACTGAAGGCCTGCGCCGGGCCAGGCTCTACTGGCGCGACGTCATCGAGGTCATGGTCGGCCCTGCGGGCGACGGCGACGAAGTCCGCGGCCGGCGCGAGATCGCCTCTCAAGCTCCGAAGTGCCGACTGCCACAGGTCGGCCTGGCTCTATATTGCTAGGCCGACCTTGGGTACACCTGACTCCATTCCACTGATTTCCGCGCGGGGCCTGGGCAAGCGCTTTGGTGAGCTCGTCGCTGTCGACGGCATCGATTTCGACGTGGCTCGAGGCGAGGCTTTCGGCTTCCTCGGGCCGAACGGCGCGGGCAAGACCTCGACGATGCGCATGATCGCGTGTGTTTCGCCAGTAACGTCGGGCACTCTGAGAATCTTCGGCGAGAACCCGGCCGCACGTGGCGCCGAGATCCGCGCGCGGCTCGGGGTCGTGCCGCAGGCGGACACTCTCGACCTCGAGCTGACGGTTCGCGAAAACCTGATCATCTTCGCCCGCTACTTCGACATCCCATGGGCGCAGGGACGGCGGCGGGCAGACGAGCTGCTCGAGTTCGTGCAGCTCAAGGAGCGGGCCAAGGACAAGGTCGATGACCTCAGCGGGGGAATGAAGCGCCGCTTGACGATCGCACGGGCCCTCATCAACGAGCCCGACCTGCTGCTTCTCGACGAGCCAACCACGGGCCTCGACCCACAGGCGCGCCATCTCGTCTGGGACCGCCTCTATCGCTTGAAGCAGCGTGGCGTGACGCTTGTGCTTACGACCCACTATATGGATGAAGCCGAGCAGCTGTGCGACCGGCTGGTGGTGATGGACAAGGCTAAGATCGTCGCGGAGGGCACGCCGCGCGAGCTGATCGAAAAGTATTCGACAAGAGAAGTTCTCGAATTGCGCTTCCCGGTGGACGCGCAGCCCGCGCTGGATCACACCCTGGACGGAATCGCCGATCGAGTGGAGGTGCTCGCCGACCGCGTGCTGCTCTACACGGCGGATGGAGACGCCGCGGTCGCCGCCGTGCACAGCCGCGGGCTGCGGCCGGAAACCGCGCTCATCCGTCGCGGCACACTAGAGGACGTCTTCCTCCGGCTGACCGGCAGGAGCCTGATCGACTAGTGGCGATTGTGATCCCCGCCGGCGCTGCGAGGGTTGTCGAGCACAACGCGCTCGTCTTCAAGCGCCTGTGGCGTGGCTCGATGACGGTCTCTTTCTTCACACCCGTCTTCTTCATCGCCTCGATAGGCCTCGGGCTCGGCAGCCTGGTCAACAAGAGCTCGGGTGGGGTGGGAGGCGTGCCCTATATCGACTTCCTTGCCCCCGGCCTGCTGGCGGCGACGACTATGCAGACTGCCGCTTTCGAGTGCACCTACCCGATCCTCGGGAAAATCCTGTGGGACCACATCTACGACGCCATGCTCGCAACCCCACTCATGGTCCGCGACCTGGTGATCGGCGAGATGACGTGGGTGACCATCCGCCTGTTGATGGTCGCAACGATCTTCTGGGTCGTGATGGCGGTGTTCGGTGTCGCCCACACGCCCGAGTCGCTGCTCGCAATTCCAACAGCAACGCTGAGCGGGCTCGCCTTCGCCACCCCACTAATGGCTTTTACCGCGACCCAGAAGAATGACAGCGCGATGGGCAGCGTGTTGCGCCTTGTGATCGCGCCTCTGTTCCTGTTCGGCGGCGCTTTCTTTCCCATCAGCCGCCTTCCCGTGCTGCTGCAATGGGTGGCGTGGGCAACGCCGCTGTCTCATGGCGTGGCCCTGTCCCGCGGGCTCGTTCTTGGCACGCTGGCATTTCCTGAGGCGGCTTTGCATGTGGCAGTCCTTCTCATCTACGTTGTCGCGGGAGTCTTGATCGCACTGCCCGTGCTCAGGAGAAGGCTGGTCAAGTGAGCATCCGCACGTTGCGAATGCCGACCAGGTCGATCCACGTGATCGAGCGGAACATGGTGCTGTTTCCACATTTCTGGAAAGTACTGGCGGCCGGATTCGTCGAGCCCGTCCTGTACTTGCTGGGCATCGGCTTCGGCCTTGGCTCGCTGATCCGCACCATCGACGTTGGAGGTGGCCACACCGTGAGTTATGCGGTGTTCGTGGCACCGGCCCTCATGGCGTCGTCCGCGATGAACGGCGCGATCTACGAGACGACGATGAACATGTTCTTCAAGCTGCGTCACCTCAAGCTTTACGACGGCATGGTCGCGACCCCCGTCGGGGTCGAGGATGTGGCGGCGGGAGAGGTGATATGGGCGGTCGCCCGCGGCAGCGTCTACTCGATTGCCTTTCTATTGTTCATGCTCGCGCTGGGGCTGGTCGCCTCGCCGTGGGCTATCCTCGCGGTCCCCGCGGCCGTTCTGGTCGGCCTCGGCTTTGCGGCCCTCGGCTCCGCAGTGACCACGTTCATTCGCCAGTGGCAGGACCTCGACATCATCCAGCTGGCGCTGCAGCCGATGTTCCTTTTTTCGGCGTCGTTCTTTCCGCTCACGGTCTATCCGCCCGTGCTGCGGTTCCTCGTCGAGCTGACGCCCCTGTACCACGGCATCGATCTCATTCGTGGCTTGACCACAGGCGCGATCGGTCCGGGGTTGCTGGTCGACGTTGCCTATCTGGCAGCCCTTGCCGTGTTGGGTGTGACGGTCGCGGCGATGCGCCTGCGGACGCAGCTGATCAAGTAGTCGTCGCGCGGCGTCCAATTACGACCATCGTGCCCGAGCAGCCCAGGGCCCACGCGACAAGGGCGGCAAAGGCGATCTCGCTGGGAATGCCGCCGGCAGCGAATCGCCCTGACGGCGCAAAGAAGGCCACCCATGCCATGACCTGCAGGGCGGCTGCGACGGCTGCCGCCCGGCCGGTGCTGCGAGGCAGCCGTCGGGTCGTCAGGATCGCGTAGGCGTTCGAGGCCAGAAACAGCAGCGCTGGAAAGGTGGTCACCTGGAAGGGTTACAGCCAGCGCGCCTGAAACCGGCAGCCAGCGCCGGGCGCGGCCCACTCGGGACATGTGCCGCGCAAGCGTAGCCGCGGCAAGGACTGATCAATTACTAGTGCCGCCGACCGCTGTCACTCCGCTCGAGAGGGCGCCGGCGGGCTCGAGATCGGGTTGGCCCTCCGGCTCGCGGTGGGAGCCTGAGGCGCGCAGCCCCGAAGTCCGGCCGTGGCAGCTCGCGGTCGGCCTTGGCCAGATTGGGGAGTTCAGCTTCGTCCTGGCGTCGATGGTGCTCGCCCGCGCTGGTACCACCGGAGCTGGACAGCGCCGTGCGGGTCGCGGTGGTGCTGGCGCTCGCCGTGTCCACAACGCTCGTCAGGCTTGGCCCCGCCCGCTGCAAGCACCACTGGCAGCTTCTTACGGACCGAGTAGGTACCCCATCCGGCGCGGCATTCGCGCGATGGCCGACATCACGGGATTCGGCCGCACGCCACGTTCCTCGGCAGTGTCCTTGGCGATGATCGCCCGGCGGATCACTGCCGCCCCGATCGAGCGAAACGGCTGCGGCGGAAACATGCGCGGCTTGGGATTGACCATCGGCAGCCGCGTCGCGTCGGTGTCGGCGCCGATCGCGAGATCCGCGATGACCTTGCCGGCGAGATGGCTGGGGGCGACGCCGTTCCCTGTATAGCCGAGCGCGTAGTAGACATTGCCGGGCTCCAGGCTGCCAAAGGTGGGGAGGTGGGTGGGCGAGACGTCGATCGGCCCTCCCCAAGCGTCCTCCAGAGGCACCTCGGCGAAGGTTGGAAACAGTCGGCGAAAGCCCTCGGCCGCCTCCTGCACCGCGCGCCCGTCACGCGTGAACGAATCGTCGATCCGGCTCGAGGCTCGACCGCCGCCGCCGCCGAATGCGATCCGTCCGTCGCGCGTGGTTCGAAAGTAACGGACCGAGGTGCGGAAATCCGTCACCAGCTCGCCGCCCGTCCAGTTGATGGCGGCCAGCCTCTCGGGGGCCGGAGCCGTCAGCACTATGTAGCTGCTCCAGGCCACGAGCCGGCGGCGCAGCTGTGGCCAACCCACAGCCCATGCGTTCACGGCGAGCACGGCTTTTGGCGCGCGCACGCTCCCGCCGGTGGAGACGGCAAAGGCGGGCGGCCCAGGATCCAGTCGGGTGACCTCGGTGCCCTCATGGATGGTCACGCCGCGCTCCAGCAGGACGCGCCGCAGGCCGCGCGCGAGGAGGGCTGGCTGCACCTGCGCCCCATCGCGCATAAAGGCCCCAGACCGGAAGGCGGGGGAGGCGCACCGGGCCTTCAGCTCTTCGGCAGTCAGCGCCCGCAGCTCGTCCGCCGCCCCTACCTCGCGCGCCAGGCTGACGATCTCCGCGCAGATCGCATCGTGCTGTGGAGCGGTGGAAGCGTAGATGTACCCGGCGTGCTGGTACCAGGCATCGACCCCGTGCGTGGTGCAGAACTCGCCGATCGAGTTGATGCTGCTGCCAAGTGCGCGGCAGGCCCGGACCGCCGATTCCTGCCCGTAAAGCGCGATCAATCCATCCAACTCGTCCCACCACCCGCTGGCGAAACCGCCGTTGCGGCCGCTCGGCCCGCCGCCGCAGATGTCCTGCTCCAGGACGACGACCTTCAGGTCGGGCTTGGCGAGGGTCAGGTGATAAGCGGTCCACAAACCGGTGAATCCGCCCCCGATGACCACGACGTCGGCGCTGATGTCGCCCTTCAACGGCCTGGGCTCAGCGTCACTCTCGGCTGCCAGCGCCTCCCGCAACCACCAGCTGCGTTGGACGCCTGGTGTGAGGGCCTTGCCGGCAAGATTCAGGGCCTGGATGGTCGTGCTCACCCCGACAATCCTGAGGCTTCGGCAGCGTTGACCTTCGATCCGGATGGCTTTGAACCTGAGCTGTCGTGAACGGGTTAGGATGCCAGGGTGATGGCAAATAAGACTGCGGCGCCGGTCGAGGTAAGCGCGGAGAAGGTCCAAACCCTGATTGCACGAGAGGAAGCCAGGTTCCGAGCCGCGCGGCGGAAGTCTGACGAGCTCTGGCGCAAGGCCCGCGCTTCCAGCCCTCGCGGGGTGCCCTCCTCGTTCCAGGACGCTCCTCCGCAGCCGATCTTCGTGGACTACGGCCGTGGCAGCCGCATCTGGGACGTCGACGGCAACGAGTACGTTGACTTCCACAACGGCTTCGGCGTCATGGTCGTCGGGCATGCCCACCCGCTGATCGTGGATGCGGTCTCCAAGCGCATCGCCCGGGGCTCGCATTTCGCCCAGCCGGTCGCCGACGACGCCATCGTCGCCGAAGAGCTGGCCAAGCGTTTTGGCCTGCCACAGTGGCGGTTCACCAATAGCGGCACCGAGTCCACGCTCGACGCGGTTCGCATCGCCCGCGGGTTCACCGGCCGCGAACGGCTGGTCAAGATCGAAGCTTCATACCACGGCCACCACGACGCCCTGATGGTCTCGGTCGAGCCGCCCCCGGACCAGATGGGGCCGGTCGGGTCGCCGGCCTCCTATCCGCAGAGCGAAGGCATCCCCAAGGCGGTCGTCGAGCTGACCACCGTGGTGCCGTTCAACGACCTGCCCGCACTCGAGCGGGCGTTCAATAAGCACCCTCACGACATCGCCGCGGTGATCGTCGAGCCCGCGATGATGAACGTCGGCATCGTCCTGCCTGACGCCGGGTACCTGGCGGGGATCAAGGAGATCGCGCACCGCAATGGCGCCCTGTTGATCTTCGACGAGGTCAAAACCGGCGTGACCATCGCACCCGGCGGTGCGACCGAGCGTTTCGGCGTGCAGCCCGATGTCATCGCGCTGGCCAAGGCGATCGGCGGCGGCCTCCCCTGTGGCGCTGTCGGCGGTCGACAGGACGTCATGGCGGTGATCGAGGACAAACGCGTGGCCCAGATGGGCACCTTCAACGGCAACCCGCTCACCCTCGCGGCCGCCAAGGTGACGCTCCAGGACATCCTGACCCCGAAGGCCTATGCCCACTTCGACGCGCTGGCCGAGGTGCTGCAAGGAGGGCTTGATGGTGTGATCCGGGAGAATGCACTTCCGTTCCACGTCACCACCCTTACCGCCCGCGGCAGCATCACGTACAAGGCTGAGCGCGTGCGCAACTATCGCGACTACCTCACTGTCGACAAGCCGGCCGCGTACCTGTCGTGGCTTTACCAGTGCAACCGCGGGGTGCTCATGGCGCCAGGAGCGGAAGAGAACTGGACGCTGTCGGTGCAGCACTCGCAGGAGGACGTCCAGCGCTACGTGGACAACTTCGCGGAGATGGCGCGCGAACTGAGGGCGTAGAAGCAATTCGCGCGGCCGGAGCCAGGCGCGCGTGATTCGCGGCATTCGTGCGCGCGGTCGAGCCCAGAAGTGTGGCAAGCCCGGAGATGTGAATTTGCTGGGAGGTCGTAGATAATGCCCTCATGAGCATTGAAAACATCCTGCTGATCATTGCGTTCATCGCCTTCGTTCTCACCGCGATCGGATGGGGATTCATGAAGATCGACCTGATCGCCATCGGACTGGCGGCGTACGTGCTCTCACTGTTCATAGGCAGCCTAGGGCACTTCAGCTTGCCGATCATTCTGCAGATGCTCGCCTTCATCGCCTTCGTGCTCGCGGCGATCGGGTGGAAATACAAGAAGGTCGGCTTGGTCGGGGTTGGCCTCGCCTTGTGGATGGCCTCTCTCCTGATTCACCTGGTGATCAAGTAACTCCTTGACTTACTCCGCCACGTACACCATCACGATCAAGGCGTCCATCGCCAAGGTCTTCGACTACCTCGCCGACGTCACAAGGCACGGCGAGTGGGGGAGTGCCGACGACAGGATGAAGATCAGCGCGGAGAAGGCCGGCCCGCCCGCTGTCGGCGCCCGCTATCAGGCTGACGCTCTCCTCAATGGCAAGCAGAACAAGTCAGTGGTGACGATCACGGCCCTCGAACCTCCGAAGCGGATCGCCTTCGATGCCGAGGACTCAAACTCCGCGTTTCACCACGAGTTCCTCCTGACGCCAGAGGGTGATGGGACGCGCTTCGAGCGGCGCGTGACCATGACGAAAGGGCCTTTCTACCTCCCGCTCGTGTTGCGGATCTTCAAGAGCACGGTGGTGAAGAACTACGACGGCGCGATGCAGAACGCCAAGGCGAAACTGGAGTCCGGCGCCTAGTCGACTTCAGCGGGCTGCAGTGGTTCGGGCGATGCCGCTGCCGCCGGTAAGCCGGGCGCCGATGATCACCGGGATGATCGTGACCAGGATCACGAACGAGACGACGACATTCACCTCGGGCAAGCGCTGCCCCAATCGAATGGCGCCGAAGATCCAGATCGGCAGAGTGTTCTGCGCCCCGGCGGTGAACGTGGTCACTATCACCTCGTCGAACGAGAGCGCGAAGGCGAGCATCGCGCCGGCGACGATGGACGTCGCGATCAGCGGCAGGGTGATGTCCCTGAACGTCTGGAAGCCGTTGGCTCCGAGGTCCATCGCAGCCTCCACCAATGAGCCCTGCGTCCGCCGCAGCCGCGCCAGCACGTTGTTGTAGACGACGACGATGCAGAAGGTGGTGTGGCCGATGACGATCGTGAGGATCGAAAAGGTGATGCCTGTGAAATGGAAAAACGAGTTGAGCGCGATCCCCGTCACGATGCCGGGCAATGCGAGGGGAAGGATGAACAGCAGGCTGATCACGTCGCGTCCAAAGAAGCTCGCGCGGTGAATGGCGAAAGCCGCCATAGAGCCCAGCACCAGGGCCAGGGCCGTGGCGCCCAAGGCCGCCTGCAGTGACAGCACCAACGCTGACTGCACCTCTGGGTCTTCCCACGTTGACGGAAGCCATTTGGTGCTCAAGCCGGGCAGCGGCCACGTTTCGATGTTGGAGCTGTTGAACGCGTAAAGCAGGATGATCACGATCGGGATGAACAGGAAGAGCAGGACCAGCGCGGCCCAAAAGCGCAGCGCAATTCGGGTCCAGAATCCCTCCACGCTATAGAGCCTCGAAAGCGCCAAGGCGCTTGGCGATGACCAGATAGACGACCATGATGACGACGGGAACCGTCGCCAGCGCGGCCGCGAATGGCACGTTGTTGGCGATGCCGATGTTGCTGTAGACGACGTTGCCGATGAATGTCGAACCAGCGCCTCCGACCAGGACCGGGGTGATGTAATCACCAAGCGTCAGCGAGAAGGTGAAGATCGAGCCGGCCACGACCCCGGGGAGCGCGAGCGGCAGCACCACGTCGCGCACTGCGCGCCAGCGCCGAGCTCCGAGGTCGGCGGCAGCCTCCATCAACGACTCCGGCACCCGTTCCATCGCGGAGTACGTCGGGATGATCATGAAAGGAAGCCAGATGTAAGAGAACACGATCCACATGGCGACATTGGTGTAGCCGATGTTGGGCGCCGGCAGTCCGATGGATTGCATGCTCCAGTTGAGCAGCCCGCTGTGGTTGAGGATGAGGATCCACGAGTAGACCCGGGCGAGATAGCTCGCCCACAAGGGAAGCAGCACCGCGGCGAAAAGCAACCTCTGCGTGCGACGCGACGCGACCCGCGCCATGAAGTAGGCGAATGGGAATGCGATGACGGCGTCAGTCACAGTGACCGCTGCGGCCAGCAAGACCGTGCGGCCGATTATGAGCCGGTAGGTCGGGTCGGACAGGATGGTCCGGAAGTTGTCGAGGTTCCACACCTGCTCGATCTGGGTCGTGAAATCGTTGATCTGCCAGAAAGCGGTGATCAGCAGCAATGCCAGGGACGCGAGATAGATGACGACAAACCAGGCAAGCGGTGGCAGCAGCAAAAGCAGAGAACGAAGCCACGGCCGCCGCCAAAGCAGCGACTGACGAGGGGCGGCCCCGCCCGTCTTGCGGGGCCGCCTTGCCGCTTCTAACGCCACGACTGGATCAGGAGATGATCGAGGTCCAGGCCGTCTGCCACTGCGAGTAGGGGATGCAGTTGTTGCTTCCGTCGTCGCAGGTCGCGATCGGGGTCTTCCAGAACTTGATGGTGTTGAAATAGCTGCCGACTGCGTCGGCGTGGTACTGCTTGCATGAGCCTGGCGAGAGAATCTCCATCTGGGCGCATGCGAGCTTGTTGACCGGCGTCTCTCCGAAAGACACCGCCTGCTCTGCCTGCACCTGGGGCGTGCTCACCCACTTGGTCCACAGGTATGCGCACATTGGATGAGGAGCGTTGGTCGCGAGCATCCAGGTGTCGCCCCATCCGGTTGCGCCTTCGGACGGGATGGTGTCCGCGACCGGCTTCTTTGCGGCTTGCAACGTGTTCGTCTGGTATGGCCAGGCGGCGCCCACCATGGCGTCGCCACTGGAGAAGAGGTTGATCTCATCACCGGCCGTCTCCCAGTACTTCTTCACGAGGGGCCGCTGCTGCTTGAGCAGCGTGACCGCGGCGTTAAACTGCGCCTGGGTCAGCTCGTATGGGTCCTTGATGCCCAGGTTTGGCTTCGTGGCCCCCAGGTAGAGGGCGGCGTCGGCGATCTGGATCGGGTTGTCGGGAACTGTGATCAAGCCCGAGTACTGCGGGTTGTACAGGACGCCCCAGCTGGTTGGCGCTACCGGGAACTCGGTGGTGCTGTACATGAGCACGTTCGGGCCCCACTGCAGCGAGATCCCGTAGTGGACGCCGTTGATCGTGTTGTACGGGGGCGACTGGAAGTAGGTCTGAAAGTTCTGGAAGTCGGGGATCAGCGCGGTGTTCATCGGCCGGACGTCCCCGCTGTAGATGAGTCGAAGGTCGGCGTCGCCCGATGCGGAGACCATGTCGTACTGGCCGCCGCCACCGCCGGCCATGAGGGTGACCATCTCGTCCGACGAACCGGCGTACTTCGCCGTCACCTGGCAGCCGGTGTCCTTCTCGAATGATGCGATCGACGGGGATTTCCACGTCGGATCGACGTACCCCTCCCACGCGATCAGATTCAACTTGCCCTCGCCCGGTCCGATGGCGGTCGGCGTCGACATGCCGGCGGTCGGCGGCTGGAGCGCGGTCGAACCCGTCGGGGTGGTGGCGGAGCCACACGCGGTCAGCGCGATGACCGCTGCCGACGCGACTGTCCCAAGCCGGAATAGAAACCGCGACCCGGCTTCTGTCTTATTCATTCTTCCTTACCTCTCCTAGGACTGTTGGTCGCCCGCGGCCGAATCGCTCCGGGCGCGCTGATGGCCGAGAACGTACGTATGGCCCGGCACCCACGCGAGCCGGACGCGCCGACCCTCGTACCGCAGCGCCTGGCCAGGCGCGTCCATATTCTGGCGTACCGCGACCAGCTGCTCACCGCGGTCGAGCCGGACCATGTAGCGGGTGGACATCCCGACGTACACGACCTGCTCCACGACCCCGGGCTCGACGGTCATCCCGCTGCGCGGCTCCTGGCCCTCTTCGAGCATGTACAGCTTCTCCGGTCGCACGACGAAACGGACTCCGTTCCGCTCGAGCACGTTCGAGATCCCGATGAAGCCGGCCACGAACTCGGTCGCCGGCCGCTCGTAGACTTCGACCGGCGGGCCGATCTGCTCGATCTTGCCGTCCGCCATCACCGCCATCCGGTCGCTCATGGTCAGCGCCTCCTCCTGGTCGTGAGTCACGTAGACGAAGGTGATGCCAACCTTCTTCTGGATCCGCTTGAGCTCGAGCTGCATCTCCTGGCGCAGCTTCAGGTCGAGCGCCCCGAGTGGCTCATCGAGCAGGAGGACCTCCGGCTCATTGACGACGGCACGGGCGAGAGCGACCCTCTGCCGCTGGCCTCCTGACAGCTGGTTCGGCTTGCGTTGGTCGAGGCCTGCGAGCCTAACCATGCCGAGTGCTCGGGCGATCCGCTCCTGACGCTCCGCCTTTGGAATGCCCTTGATCCGCAAGCCGTAGCCGATGTTGTCGGCGACGCTCATGTGCGGAAAGAGTGCGTAGTCCTGAAAGACTGTGTTCGTCTGCCGCAGATGCGGCGGGGTGGAGGTCACGTCATGACCCGCGAGCTCGATGATGCCGGCGTCGGGTCTTTCAAAGCCGGCGATGAGTCGGAGCAGCGTCGTCTTGCCCGACCCCGACGGCCCGAGCAGGGTGAAGAACTCACCCGCCTGGACCGTCAGGTCGACGCCGGCCACCGCCAGCACGTGGCCGTAGCTCTTGCGGACGCCGTCCAATCGCAATGCGGGCGGGCGCACTGCGCTCTTGGCGGAAGCCCCATGCCTGGCCTCGCGGGAGTGGATCGCCACTACACGTTGCTGGCGGTCAGTCGAGAGATGCCATTACGTGCTTGATCTGGGTGTAGTCCTCGAGCGAATACATCGACATGTCTTTGCCGTACCCGCTCCCCTGGTAGCCGCCGTGAGGCATCTCGTTGACGACGGGGATGTGCGTGTTGATCCAGACGGCGCCGAACTTCAGGCGGCGCGCCATGCGGAGCGCCCTGCCCACGTCGCGCGTCCACACCGATGAGGCCAGTCCGTAGTCGACCCCGTTGGCCCACGCCAGCGCCTGCTCCTCGTCGCTGAATCGCTGCACCGTCACGACTGGGCCGAACACCTCGCGCTTCACGATCTCTGCGTCTGGACCCGAGGGCACGACGACGGTCGGCGAATACCACGAGCCCGCCTTCTTGAGCCGGCCGCCACCAGTGAGGATCTTCGCGCCATCCTTGCGGGCGCGGTCGACAAATCCGCTCACGCGCTCGGCCTGCTCCTCGGAGACCAGCGGTCCCATCTCGGTGTCTTCAGCCTTGGGGTCTCCGACCTTCAGGGATTCGACAGCCGGCACCAGGTCGCCAAGCAGCTTGTCGAAGATCTTGGGGCCGGCGATCACGCGCGTGGCCGCTGTGCAGTCCTGTCCGGCATTGAAGAAGCCACCGATCTTGATCCCCTCCACCACCGCGTCCAGGTCGGCATCGTCGAAGACGACGACTGGAGCCTTGCCACCAAGCTCGAGGTGCACACGCTTCAGGTTTGCCGCAGCCGCGCGCGCCACCTCCTTGCCCGTCGAGACATCGCCGGTCAGGGACACCATGGCGACGTCGGCGTGCCTGACCAGGCCCGCGCCCACCGGCTCTCCATCGCCGGTGATCACATTGAGCACGCCAGGCGGAAAGATGTCCGCCGCGAGCTCAGCGAGCCGCAACGCTGTCAACGGCGTCCATTCCGAAGGCTTCAACACCACGGTGTTGCCCGCGGCGAGCGCGGGTCCCAGCTTCCACGCGGCCATCATCAGCGGGTAGTTCCACGGCGCGATGGAGCCGACGACGCCGAGCGACTCACGCCGGATGATGCTGGTGAACCCTTTCATGTACTCGCCCGCCGACTTGCCCTCGAGGATGCGCGCGGCGCCGGCGAAGAATCGGAAGCAGTCGGCGGTCGGTGGGATCTCCTCGGACAGCGTCGTGGCGCGAGGCTTGCCGACGTTCTCCGACTCCATGTTCGCCAGCTCATCGCCGTGCTCGAGGATCACGTCAGCGAGCTTCAGCAGCATCTCACTGCGTTCGCGCGGGGTGGTGTCGAACCAGACCTCGTCGTACGCCTTCTTCGCAGCCGCGACAGCGCGGTCCACGTCCCCGGCGGTGCCCTTGGGCACATGCGCGATGACCTTGCCCGTGGCGGGATTGATGATCTCCTGGTCGCCCGCGCCCGAGCTGTCGGCCCACTTGCCGCCGATGAACAGCTGGTGACGCTTCAGCGTGGTGCTCATTTGTCCCTCCTTGCGGGTGCTATGACTTCTTCGGTTTGGCGGTGGCGGCGACGTCAGCCAATGCTGCGCCGACGATGTCGAGGCCCTCGTCGAGCTGCTCGTCGGGGATAGTCAACGGCATCAAGGTGCGGATCACGTTGTGGTGAATACCCGCACGCAGCAATATGAGTCCGCGCTCGCGCGCCCGCGCCAGCATCTCGGCGGTCTCGGTGTCAGCCGGCTCCTTGGTCTTGCGGTCGCGCACCAGCTCCATGCCGGCCATTGCGCCCATGACCCTGACATCGCCGACGAGCTCGTGCTCGGTTGCCCAGCTCCGCATCCGTTCTTCGACGACCGAGCCGATTCTCGCAGCACGCTCCGGGAGCCGCTCATCGCGCATCACGTCGAGCACGGCGAGGCCTGCCGCGCACGCGACAGGATTGCCTCCATAGGTCCCGCCGAGGCCGCCCGGGCCAGGCGAGTCCATGACCTCCGCGCGGCCAACTACGCCTGAAAGCGGGAATCCTGCGGCAAGGCTCTTGGCCACTGTGACGAGGTCTGGCGAAATGCCGGAGTGCTCGATCGCGAAGAACTTTCCGGTCCGCCCGAAACCGCTCTGGATCTCGTCGACGATCAGCAGGATTCCGTGCTTCGTGGTCAGCGCGCGCAGCTGCTCGAGGAAGGCCCTTGGCGCCGGGACGAAGCCCCCTTCGCCCAATACCGGTTCGATGATGATGGCGGCGACGCGATCGGGAGCGACCGACGATTCGAACAGATCGTTGAGTGCCGCGAGCGCCATCTCGGTGCTCCACCCGCGGTACTCGTACGGGAATGGGACCTGATAGATCTCGGTCGCGTAGGGCCCGAAGTTCTGCTTGTAAGGGACCACCGACCCGGTCAGGCTCAGCGCCAGCAGCGTCCTGCCGTGGAAGGCCCCCTGGAAGCTGATCACAGCGGGGCGGCCGGTGTAAGCCCTGGAGATCTTGACGGCGTTCTCGACCGCCTCGGCACCGGTGCTGAAGAAGATCGCCTTTTTCTCGCCCTCACCAGGGGCCAGCGCGCAAAGGCGCTCAGCGAGGCGCAGGTAGGACTCGTACATCACCACTTGGAACGAGGTGTGCGTGACGCGATCCAGCTGGGCCTTGACCGCCGCCATCACATGCGGATGGCCGTGGCCGACGTTCATGACTCCGATGCCGCCGGCAAAATCGATGTACCGGCGGCCCGCGACGTCCCACAGCTCGGCGCCTTTGGCGTGATCGGCGACGATCGGGTGCGCCGTGGTGATGCCGCGCGGGATGTAACGCCGGCGCAGCTCGGCCAGCTCCGCTAGCTCGGACTCGGTCGCTGCCGGCTTGACGCTCACGCCACCCATCTCCTTAACCCCTGGTTGAGTGTTGACATTCAAACATGGGCGCGGTATTCGGCGCCCACCGAGGTTCAGTGGCCCTACCCTAGCTCCCGGAGCAAATGGACAGCATTGACGCGGGACTTCCCGCGATCGCCGTGGAGCGGGTCTGGGCTGGCCGCGAAGCCACGATCACCCCTCTCTCGGGAGGAATCACCAACCGCAACTATCGGGTGGACGTCGACGGCGCTTCGTACGTGCTGCGCGTCGGCGGCAATGACACCAACCTCCTGGGTATTGACAGGGCGGTCGAGTACGAGGCTAGCCTGAGGGCCGCGTCGGTCGGGGTCGGCCCTGAAGTCGTCGCCTTCATCGAGCCGGAGGGGTGGCTCGTCACGCGCTTCATCGAGGGACGCGCGCTGCCGCCGGAGGAGGTCCGCACGCCCGCCGGGATTCGGCGGGTCGCAGCAGTCTTGCGCACATTCCACGGAGCGGCCGCCATCTTGGGCCGGTTTGACGCGCACGAAGTTGTGTCGGAATACCATCGCGAGGCGATCGCCCGTGGGGTGGTCATCCCGCCCGAGTTCCGCGATGCGCAGGCGGCGTCGGAAGCGATCCGCCGCGCTCGCGGGCCTCAGCCCCAAGTTCCATGCCACAACGACCTGCTGAACGCGAACTTTCTCGACGACGGCGAGATCCGCATCGTCGATTGGGAGTACGCGGGAATGGGGGATCGCTTCTTCGACCTTGCCAACCTCTCTGTCAACCACGACTTCAGCGTGCAGGAGGATCGTCGCCTCCTTGGCGCCTACTTTGGGGTTGAGCGGGCAGCTGACCTCGCGGCGCTTCGCGTGATGCGGGTCATGTCCGACTTTCGCGAAGCGATGTGGGGGGTGCTCCAGAGCGGCATCTCACAGCTCGACTTCGACTTCAACGAATACGCGGCGAAGCACTTTGCCCGTCTGTCGGCGGCCGCCAATGCCCCGGAGTTCACCCAGTACCTGGAGTCCGTGCCGACGTCCTGAGGCGGTCAGGACTCCGCGGGCATCGGGTGCGCGTGGCGTCCCAGCCGGAGCTCGATCGTCAGGCGGAACTTCACCAGCGGCTCGCCGCGCGGGCCAAGCCTCGCCAGGCTTTCGTTGTGCGCCTCGCGGAGCAGGGCCGACTGGCGGTCCTTCGCGAGCTGCAGGTTATACGGGTCGTACATCACTTCTTCTCCTTCCGAGGCTTCACATGGGCGGGCTTCGCCAGGTCCCCCAGCAGCGCGCCGAAGCGGTAGAGCGCCTCGGGTCGCAGCGAATATCTCTTCGTTCCCATCGGCACCTTGAGGAGCCCGGCGGCCCTGAGCTCTGCGAGGTGGTGATGGATCGTCGACTTGTTAAGGTCGAGCTTGGCGGCCAGCTCCATGAGGCTCAACGGCTCGACTGCCATGAGCTGGATGGCGCGCACGCGGCTCTCGTCCGACAGGACGCGGGCCAGCTTGACCGCGCGGGCGGTGACGGCATCGCCATTCCCGCCGAGGCTCTCGTCAGCCACCGGGTAGCTGATGACGGCCGCGGATCCGCTCAGACCGTCGACCGTCCAGGGCCGCATGATCCAGGTGGGGACCAGGGCGATGGTGTCCAGGCCGGGCTGGTCGACCCAGATGAACCCGTTGGTCGCTTCCTCCAGCAGGTGGGCCGGGCTGAGTCGCCGGGCAAGCTCTCCTTTGGCGCGGGCGTCTCTCTCGAGGATGGCAGCCAGCTTGTCCTCTTCGCGGGCGAACAGTTCTCGATGCCAGAGTTTTGTGATCTCGATCACCGACTCACGCAGGCGCGGCGCGGCCCGCGGCAACCACTTGGCCAGCTTGGGAGCGGAATGATGGCCGAGGGCCTGGCCTCTCTTCGCCAGCTCGCGGGCGGCCGCCTTGTCGCCGGCCGCCGTCCGCAAGACCAGGTCGTCAAGCTGCTCGCGCGCTCCGGGCGTGTCGCCCAGTCCGGCGCTTTCGAGGATCAGGGCGCGATCAGGCATCGACTCGAGGCCATGCACCATGTCGTCGATGGTCACCCAGCGGTGGCCGTAGGCCATCAGGCCGAGGCTGTAAAAGGGCCCATGGGCGTGGGCGTCGAGGTCGTAGACGCTTAGAGCTTTGCGCAATTTCGGCGACATGGCCGATCGCTCCCGATTGAGCCATTTCTCGCCGACCTCGAGGTTCTGCTCGCGGCCCGCGACCGCCATAACGTGACAGGCCAGCTCGTGGGCCAGCGAGACGAAAATCTCAGTGTGCAGTTCGACAGTCATCTAACTTCAAGTTCGATCATGATCGAACTTGTCGAAAATGTCAAGTCCGAGGCTTGTGCCCGTGGATGGGCCCTCTGGCGATCGCATGTGCATGGCAGAGCTTTGTCGCCGGCCGCTTCGCGTCCACCTCCCCGGCAAGCGGGGAGAGCGCCCGATTAATTCCTAAGCGCGCACCCGGGTGCCTTTGGGGTCGTAAAGGGGTTCTTCCGAGAGTGTGCCCTTCACCCACGTGCCGAAGATTTCGACCTCGACCGGGGCGCCCGGCTTGGCCTCGACCGGCACGTACGCGTAAGCGATCGAGTGTCCGACCGAGTAGCCATAGCCTCCGCTCGTGACCCGACCGGTGGCGCTGCCGATCTTCACCGGCTCCGAACCGAGCGCGACCGAGCGCGGATCGTCGAGCACCAGGCAGGCGAGCCTGGTCGTCGCGGGCTCCTCTCGCGCCTTCAATAGCGCTTGCCGGCCGATGAACTCGCCTTTTTCGAGCTTGACGCAGAAGCCGAGGCCGGCTTGGTAGGGGTTGGCTTCCGGTCCGATGTCGGACCCCCATGCCCGATATCCCTTTTCCAGCCGCAAAGAGTCCACGGCCTTGTAGCCACCTGCAACAAGGCCATGACTCTGCCCTGCCTCCCAAAGTGTGTCCCACAAGCGCTGGCCGAACTCGGTTGGACAGTAGAGCTCCCAACCCAGCTCGCCGACATAGGTCACGCGCAACGCCAGGCACGGCACAGATCCGACCGCGAGCTGCTGCGCGGTCATGTACGGAAACGCTGCACCGCCGATGTCGGTCGTGGTCAGGGGTTGAAGAATCAGCCTCGCGGCCGGTCCCCAAAGCCCGATGCACGCAAATGCAGAGGTGACGTCCTCGACCTGCACAGACCCGTCTTCGGGCGCATGGTCGCGAATCCACGCGAGGTCGTGCTGTCCGAAGGCGGTGCCGGTTACGACCCTGAACCTGTCAGCGGCCAACCGCGTGATCGTGAAGTCGCACTCGATGCCGCCGCCGTCGTTGAGCATCTGCGTGTACGTGAGCATGCCGACGCCGCGCGCGACGCGGTTGTCGGAAAGCGTCTCGAGGTATGCAGCGGCGCCGCGCCCCCGGATTTCGATCTTCGCGAATGAGGTGAAGTCGAACAGCGCTGCGTTCTCGCGGCAGGCTTTGTGCTCCGCGGCGATTGCAGCCGACCACAGGCGCCCGGCCCACCCTCTCGGCCGCAGCGATTCGTCGCCCGCGGCAGTGTTTGGTTCGAACCAGTTCGCCCGCTCCCAGCCTGACTTCTCGCCGAAGGCAGCGCCGAGCTCGGTCAGCCGCGTGTAAATCGGAGAGACGCGCAAACGCCTGCCGGCGCTTCGCTCGTGGCCGGGGTACTTGACGTCGTAGTAGGTCGAGTACACCTCGCGCGTCCGCACCAGCGTGTATTCGCGGCTCGTGTAGTGACGACCGAAACGGCGGGAGTCCATCTCCCATGTGTCGAGGCCCGGCCGCCCGTCGACTATCCATTCCGCGACCAGGCGGCCCATGCCACCGGCGCCGGCGAGCCCGTGCGCGCAGAAGCCGGCGGCGACCCAGAACCCGCGCACCTCGGTGGGACCGAGGATGAACTCGCCGTCTGGGGTGAAGGCCTCGGGGCCGTTGACCAAACGCACCACCCCCGCGTCCTTGAGGTCTGGCGTTCTGACGATCGCGTTCGTCATCAAAGGCTCGAAGCGATCCCAGTCGGGCTCGAGCAGCTTGCCGTTGAAATCGGGCGGGATGCCGTCGAGACTCCACGGCGCCGGGTCGCGCTCGTAGCCGCCCATGATCAGGCCCCCTGATTCCGGCCTGTAGTAGACGAGCAGCGACGGGTCGCGCATCGTCGGCATGTCGATTGGCAGTCCCGAGGAAGTGGTGATGAGGTACTCGTGCGCCATCGGGATGATCGGCACGTTGATGTCTGCCATCCGGCCGATCTCGGTGGCGTACATCCCGCCCGCGTTCACTACGAGATCCGTTTCGATGTCGCCCTTGTCGGTGATGATCCGCCTGACCTTGCCGCCAGTGACGTCGATCGCCGTGACCCTGGTGTCCTCACAGATCTCGGCGCCCCGGCGGCGGGCGCCTTCGACCAGCGCGAACGTGAGCTGGCTGGGATCGATGTAGCCGTCGGTCGGCAAGAACGCGGCGCCCAGGACACCATCGGTCGTCATCGGCGGGAACATTTGCTGCGCCTCCTGCGCCGAGATGAGCTCCAGGGGAAGGCCGAAGGTCTTCGCCCAGCCGGCCTGGCGCGCGAGCTCCTCCATGCGCTCCTGGCTCGAGGCCAGCCGGAGCGAGCCGACCTCGTGCCATCCGGTCTCCAGCCCGACCTCGGCGCCGAGGGTCCTGTAGAGATCGACCGAATTCATCATCATCTGCGCCAGGCTGAGCGAACCGCGCAGCTGGCCGACAAGGCCCGCGGAGTGGAACGTGGATCCGCTGGTGACGCGCGATCGCTCGACGAGCACGATGTCGGTCCAGCCGAGGCGCGCGAGCCAGTAGAGGATGGCCGAGCCGCCCACGCCTCCACCGATGACGACGGCGCGGGCGTGCGTTCTCACGCGCTCAGGGTGTCAGGAATGGCGGGGCCGGATGACAAGCATCCAGCCCCGCACGGTTTTTCAGGCGTTGGCTTGACTCTGTGCCTGGGCCGGCTGCACGGTCGCTGGCGCGTTGCGCTGGGCGATCAGGTAATAGATCGCGCCGACGATGAGGATCAGCGCGAGGGTGGCCTCAAAGACTGGGATGTTGCCGAGAGTCCCGCCGATAGTGACGTTTGGCAGGGCGCTCAAGGGCGGGTTCTGGCCGCCGACCGCGGCGTTGCGCGGCCACAGGAAGTTGATCTCCATGGCGATGCCCCAGACCAACCCGAGAATGTTGACGATGGTGCCCCACTGCCCGAGCTTGAAGGGCGCCGCGTCCTTGGGCCAACCACGGAACCGGGCCACCAGGATCGCGAGGTTGCCGAGAATGTACGCCAGGTAGATCATGCCCGTCGCGCCGATGGCGATCGTGCCGGCGCCGACGTAGTAGATCAGCGGCAGGCCGGCGAGCACGCCGATCACGATGCATGTGCCCACGGGAGTGTGCAGGCTGGGCACGACGTTGTTGTAAAACTTGGCGAGCGGGAGCTTGCCGTCGCGGCCCATGCCGAAAGCCAGGCGGATGGTCGAGGTCTGAATGGCGAGGCAGCAGACATAGATTGCCGCAAAGACGACGAACAGGTAGAGGTTCGCGGCCCAGCCCGGGAAGTTCGAGGTGATGATCGTCACGAGCGGGAAGGGGTACTTGCCGGCTGCGGTGGCGGCGACGAACTTGCTCATGTCGCCCGGGATGGCGATGATGACCGCGACCAGGAAGATCGTTCCGATGATGGCCGCACCGATGATTGACGCGAGGACCGCCTGCGGAGCCGATTTCCGCGGGTTCTTGGTCTCCTCGGCCAGAGTGCTTGCCGTGTCAAATCCATAGATCACGAACAGCGACATGAACATCGCTGCCAAGAATGTCCCCGCCTGCGTGTTGAAGCCCGAGCCGAGGTAGCTGAAGTCCGTGAACGTAGATAGCGATTGGTGGTGATAGAAGATAAGCAGGACCAAAGCGAAGACCACCATGCCGAGAATCTCGAACACCACGCCGGTGTTGTTGACGAACGCCACGATCCGGACGCCGAAGATGCTCAGGAGGGTGGTGCTCAAGAGCACCAGGGCGGCGACGTTGCGCTCGGTGTCGAGGTCGGTGCCGATGTTGGCTCCGAATACATTGTTGAGGAGGGGAATCAGCACCAGTGGCACCGTGGCGACGACCGCCGCGACGGTGAGCAGACCCGCAAACAGGTAGATCCAGCCCGTGAACCACGCATACGTGCGATTCGAGAGGTACTTGGTCCACTGGTAGACCGACCCCGCGACGGGGAAATGAGAGCTGACCTCGGCGAAGTTCAATCCGATGATCAGCTGTCCGACCACGACGATCGGCCAGCTCCAGAAGAACGATGGCCCGGCGAGGCCGATCCCAAGAATGAATAGGGTGAAGATGCCTGTGGACGGCGATATGTAGGAAAAGGCGACGGCGAAGCTGGAGTAGACGCCGAGCACGCGCCTCAGCTCCTGTTTATATCCAAACCTCGCCAGGTCCTGGGTATCTGCGTGGGTTTCCGGTGTGGCGCTCAAAGCTTCCCCTCCTCGCGTGCGTCGACCCCGCTTGAATTGCCGCGGACGCTATCACTCGGTTTCGAGCCCGTCAACGGTCGCGTGAGGCGCAACAGAAAAGGGGCCGAGTTCGCCCCGGCCCCTGGTTGAGAAGATCGGCTTACATCGAGACGATCGGGCGGACCTCCACGGCGCCCACGTGGGCGGCCGGGCACTTGGCTGCAGTCTCGACCGCGTCGTCGAGATCCTTGGCTTCGATCACGTAGAAGCCGACCAGCTGATCGCCGCCGGGCACGAAGGGTCCCGCGGTCGCCTGGGTCGAGCCGTTCCGGACTCGGACCGTCTTGGAGGTCTTCGAGGGCTGTACGGGGTCGCCCGCCTTGAACATGCCTTTGCCGTCGATGACCTCGAAATACTTGTTGAAGGCGTCGTTCTGGGCGTCGAACTGGGCGCTCCCGGGCGCGGGCATCTTCGACTCGTCGGCATAGAGAAGGTAGAGATATTTCACTCGCTGACTCCTTAAATAAGGCCACCTGACGGTGGCGTGGCTATGGCTGGAGTGGGTTAGACGGGCTTGGCCTGGGCCAGCACCTGCTCTCGGGTCACCCCTTCCATGTGGTGAACCTCCGAGGCGTGTTGCTTCACCCCGGCGACGAGCTTGTCCTCGTCATCGGTTTCCAGCACCCAACCGCACTCACATTCGACTCGCTTCTTCATGGCGTCTCCTTGGTTCGAACGGGCCCGACGCTTAGCATCTTGGCCGGAGGGCTTTGGGGAATCTTTGGAGGCCGATTGTTAAGGATCTACCTATCCGGCGAGGTGCAGGCGGAGCGCGATGGGCGCCTCCTGCGCGAGTCGAAGCTGGGCGGACGGCAAGGCCGCTTCGTGCTCACGTACCTGGTCAGCGAGCGGAAGCGCGCCGTGACCCAGTCGGGGCTGGCCGAGGCGCTTTGGCCGGAATCGCTGCCGCCCTCGTGGACGGTCGCGCTCAGCGCGATCATCAGCCGCCTGCGGTCGCGCCTGGCGACGCTTGGCTTGGTTCGTTCGCACATCATCGGCAACGCCTTCGGCTGCTACCAGTTCTCGGCGCCGGCCGACACCTGGGTCGATCTCGAGGCGGCGCTTGCGGGCGTGGACGCCGCCGAAGGCTTTGTCGCCGCCGGCAACGCGCAGGCTGCCTATGGGCCGTCGCTGATCGCAACCACGATCCTGCGCCGCCCATTCCTGGCGGGAGACGCCGGGCCATGGGCAGAGTCGAAGCGGGTGGCTTTGGCGGCCGCTTTGGTCAGGGCCCTCGACACCCGGGTGGAAGCGCTCGCCGCGAACGGGGAGGTGGAGCTGGCGATGACGCACGCGCGAGAAGCGGTGCGGATGGAGCCGTATCGGGAGTCGGGCTACCGGCGCCTGATGCGGATGCAGATTCGCAACGGCGACCGCGGTGAGGCGATCCGCTCATATAAGGAATGCAGGCGGTTGCTGGAGTCGGAGCTTGGGGTTGGCCCGTCGGAGGAGACAGAAGCCCTTTATCGAGAGATCGCCGGTCAGGCCGTGTAACAGAGCGGTTGCTTCGCGCGTAGAACCGGTACGGACATCTTGATCGGGGAACCGCTCGCGGAGGATCGACTCCGGCGTGCAAGGGCCGGTGATGCCTTTGCGTTCGGTGAGCTGCTCGCGCCCGTGCTCGATCAAGGTTTCCGACTTGCCATGACGATGCTCAAAGACAGAAATGCAGCGGAGGACGCCGTCCAGGAAGCGGCGTTGAAAAGCTGGCGCAAGCTGGATCGTTTCCGGTACGGCGCCGACCTCAGGCCTTGGTTCCTAGCAATCGTCGCCAACGAGTGCCGCACCGTGCGGCGCTCGCGGTGGTGGCAGGTGATCCGCACCGACGAGGTGGAGCCCCGCGAGCCGGCCGCAGTGTCGGAGGGCGGTTGGGCCGACAGCATCGATTTGAACACTGCCCTCGACCGTCTGCCGAAGCATCACCTGCTGACTCTGACTCTCTACTACCACCTCGATTTGCCGATCGAGGAGGTTGCCCGCGTGCTCGGCTGTTCCACCGGCGCCGCGCGCCAACGCATTCATCGAGCCCTCGCTGCATTGCGGCCCGGAATGGTTATGGAGGGTGGTCGATGACACCAGAAGAGCGCGAGCTCAAGCGTGCGCTGGAGGCGCGGAGCGGCGAGGTGACGCCGCAATTTCGGGCGAGGCTGTCGTCGGCGCTATCCGAGGGCAGGCCGGCATCCAACTTCCTGCCGGCGCTGGCGGCGGTGGCCGCGGTTGTGCTCCTGCTCGTGTCAGTGGGCGTGCTGCTCCTGGCGCGCCAGTCTCGAAACCAGCCGCCGCCGGTCGCGGCGGTCTCCACACCTACGCCTGCAGCGTCACCGGTGCCGACTCCGACACCTCCGTCGAAAGCGGTTGCGCTGCACCCCGAGTCCGTGACCTTCATCTCACCCGAGGTCGGCCTGGTCATCGGACTCTCACCATGCGGCAGCGCCCAGTGCCTGCGGCTGGCCAAGACCGTCGATGCCGGCCTCCACTGGACCTGGGTGACAGCCAACCTGTCCGGCATCTCCCCGGCTGAGGCATGGCGGCTGCGGTTTGCCGACGCCGAGAACGGGTGGATCTCGGGGCCACTCCTCTTTGCGACCCACGACGGCGGCCGGACATGGACCCGCATCGCGCTCCCCCACCTGGGTTCGCCAGGCGGCTCCGTGTCGGCTCTGGAGGCGGCGGACGGCTACGTTTTTGCCGAGGTCGACGAGGACAACGCCCTGCACACCGTCCCGTCCCCGTTCGTGCTGTTCAGCAGCAGCGTCTCAAGCAACTCCTGGACGGCGGTGGCGAACGTCGCCCACGGGTCAGCCGGATCAAGTCACGAGATCTCGATCGCTCAAGGGATCATCTGGGTGTTGCAGGGATCCTCGCGCCTCTACAAGAGTTCGGATGGCGTGAGCTGGCACAGCGCTCCAATGCCATGTCCAGCATCCGATTCGTTCGGGACGAGTTTTGGAGCTGCGACGTCGTCGCGCGTGTTCATCGTCTGCGGCGGCAGCGGTTATGCGGGCGGCCAGGGCAAGACGGCCTACGTCTCCAGCAACGGCGGCGCCAGCTACCAGCAGGTGGCCGACCCACCGATGCAGGGCCAGATCGAAGAGGCGGCCGGCTCGCCGACCGCGTTCGCGATTGCCGCACTTTCCGGCGCCTCCTGGATCTACACCAGCTTCAACGACGGCCACAGCTGGGCAACCACGACCTTGACCGAGACCTTTGGGCCCAGCGCTTCCGACGCCCCTCTGTCCGACCTAGGCTTCACCACCGCGACTCAAGGCGTGGTGATCGTGGACGGCCAGCTACCCGCATATCCCCAGTACTTCCAACTCCTGATGACCCGCGATGGTGGCCACACGTGGAAGGCGGTCGTCGTCTCGCCTTCTTGAATGTTCAGCGTTCGCCTGTTTGCGCGTGATCGATCGAGGTGAAAGCTAGGTTTCGAGTGGCTGACGCCAGCCAGGCGCCGGTCAGGCCCAGGAGAAGGCCGACCAGGCACGTCAGGACCAGGGGAATTGCGTCCTGGTTCGTGAAGCCCATGATCGCAGCCAGGCTGGAAGCCGTAGGGCCAAGGCCGAAATGCACCTGCAGGACGGCTAGGCCGACTCCCCAAGCCACCAGGCCGGCAAGCGCGCCTGCAGGAATTGCGACTCGGCCTCGGCCGATGAAGGCGCCAAGCACAAGGCCTGCCACGAACGTCAGCCACCAGGCACCGAGCAGAAGGCCGGCCAGCGAGATCGCCACGCCGATGAGGGTGATGAAGAACCAGGTCCAGCGTTTCATGGCTGCATCGACCATGTCGCCACGCCGGGGGCAAACGAGGCCTCGTCGGCGGAGAGCATCGGCGCGTACAGACCACTCCACCAGGCGTCGACCTTGTTCTCGTACCAGGTCGAAGCGGGGTTCTCACTCTGCCCGCCCGGATAGATGCCGCTGAAGGTCTTGGTGCCCCAGTCGACGACCATCCTCCAGCTCGGGCCATGCGTTGAGGGGGAGTCGCCCGCCGCCAGCGGGGTGTTGGCGTCGCCGCGGTCGGGCCGCGGGCCGTAGTTGAGGCCCGAGACCTGGGCGAGGTTCTCGAGCTCGCGCGTGTGGAGCTTGCCCCATGTCCACGAGCCCGGATCGCCGCCGAGCTTGGTGCTGAGCGTCGAGAAGGCGGTGTGGAACGCTTGGGCCAGCACGCTGCTTATGGGCTGAGCTGGTTTCGGGGGGCACGGCATGCCAGCGGGGCAAGGAGCTTGGCAGCCATCTGGGGGTTGGCACGGGGTCGTGCCGGCAAGCGTCCATGCCTCCAGGTCCTGTCCAAGCGCGCCGTCGAGCTCGTGCCTGTCGACAGTCACCTTCTTTGCTTTCCACCACGGATCGAATGTTTGCGATAGGTAGGCATCCCAGAACGTGGACCAGATCGACGCCGCAGCCGAACCAGTCTCCATCCGAAAGTCCCAGCTCGCCAGCAGGTCGCGCGCCTGCTGCTCGGACGTGGTGAGCTGATCACCGGCGAGCGCTTGCACGAGGATCGGCACGATTTCCGAGGCGAGGAAATCGCGCGTGTCGGTTTGCAGCGCCATCATGTCCGCGGCGCTGAGCTTGCCCGGCTGGCTCAGCACGCGCTCGATCTCGTTCGCCCGGTAGCCGGGGTCGAAGAAGTTCGAGGCGGTGCCGATGTAATAGGGATAGGTCGGCCCGACCTGGCGCTGGTTCGCGCTCAACACGATGTTGTCCGGCGGGTCGTAAACCTGCGGGATGTCGTCGTAGGGCACGGTGCCCGTGACGTCATACTCTCCGGTGCCCGGCATCGGCAGCCACGGCTGGCCCTGCGCCACCAGGGGGTAGTAGCCCGCCGATATCATCCCGATGTTGCCCGCGTCATCCGCGTAGACGAAGTTGTGCGTCGGCGAGTGCCAGTCGCGCAGCGCCTCGCGAAAGCCCTGGAAGTCAGAAGCCTGGCCGATGCGCATCAGGACGCTGAAATCCTGCGAGGGAATGTTGCCTGCCCACCACACCGATGTCGTGAGTCCGCGCTCGCTGATGACCGGACCGTGCGTACTGAGCTTTACCGTCAGGTGATCAGTCGGTCCGTTCAGGACAGGGATGTCGTAGCTCACCGAAGTGTAGTTGTGCCAGGCGCCCTTCCAGAAATACTGGCCCGGGTGCGCGCTGTCCTCATGCTCCTCGTAAAAGAAGGTTTGCTGGTTTTGGGCGTCGGTCAGACTCCACGAGATGTGCTGGTTGTGTCCAATGAGCACCACCGGCGTGCCGGGGATGCTGACGCCGCTCGTGTGATAGTCGGGCGAGTCTTCGGTCAGCTGAAACCAGATCGAGGGCAACGTCAAGTGAAGGTGCGGATCGCCTGCCATCAGCGCGCCGCCGCTCGTGCTCTTGGCCCCGGCCACTGCCCAGTTGTTGCTATCGCCGCCGGTGGCGATGAGGCCCGGAGGGAGGTTCGCCAGGCGGTTGTACAGCGCGAGCGCGGTGGCGGCTTGCGAGTCGGTGACCGAGCTCTCGACGGTGATCGGCGCTGGCGTGGCCTGGATTGCGTAGGGTCCCGGGTCGTAGGGGGATTGGGGGTTTGGAGGAAGGACGGGGAACCAGGCTGCAGTCAGGTCGGGGCCGAGGGATTTGTCGAGGAGCTCCATCACCAGCGGGGTGTCCGTGAAGTTAAGGGTCTGGGTCATGTCGCCCTTGACGATGAGGGTGTCGATCGGGGTCCACGGTTGGGGTTGATAGCCGAGCAGCGTGAACATCGCGTCGAGCTGATGCGTCTTCTTGGCCTCGTCGATCCTGTCGTTCACGCCCTTGGCGTAGGCGGTGAGTGCGATTTTCGTGATTTCGTCGGCCTGGGACCACTCCATCTGAGCCGTTCTCAGCAGGCCTAGCTGTAGCTCGAAACGGTCGCTGTCGAGCGCGGCCTTGCCGACGACCTGTGAGAGGAGGCCCTCGCCCTGGCGTCTCATCAGGTCCATCTGGAAAAGGCGGAAGCGGGCGTGCACGTAGCCCACGGCGAGGAAGAGGTCGGCGTCGGTTTGCGCGACCACGTGGGCGGTGCCGTCCTTCTCGAACATCACGCGGACGGGTTGCTGCAGGCCGGGGATGGTGAGGGTTTGGCTCTGGACGGGGGCCGCGTCGGCGGCCATGGTCCAAGCGCCGGTTGCGGGGTTGAAGGCGGGGCCGAGAGCGGGGAGGGGGCCGACTCCGGCGAAGGAAGCGTAGAGGACGGCGGCGGAGACGAGGAGGGCGAGCAGGGCGTTGATGACGGGGAGGGGGCGGCCTCGGCGGGGCGCCCGTCGTGTGGAGACCGGGATGTCGGGTGCTTTCGGATGGTCGGACTTTGCCGGGGCACCGATCGCGGGGTCGAGGGTCACTGCAGGAAGTGTGAGCCAAGTCCCTCCGCTGCACGACCAAAGGACCCGGACGGCGCGGGTTTCGCCGGTGCTCCAAGCACAAATGCCCCGATGGCGGCCTCTGGCGCCGCCTGCAACTCGTCTTGCAGACCCGCAAGGCATTCTGAAACGTTGGACGTAGCAGATCCCTCTTTGGGCAGACTACGCTGTCGTCTCGCGTAATCCGGCAAATGTGGGTCGAACTCCCGGTTTAGGAGAAGAAGCAGCTCATGCAGCCTGGCGTCGTCGCTTTGAGGGGGGCTGTCACCGCAGCCTGGGAGGACGATTTGCGTTCGGTCCGCCAGGACGGCTATGACACGGGTGGTGATAAGGAGGCATTGGTCTTCATCCACCGCTTCTACTCTCTCGTCTCCCAGCTGCGCGCGCCGATCCAGCGGGCCTGGGGTCCAGGTGGCCTGGTTCACGTGGCCGACAACCCTGATGTCGCCGGCCCTGGGCAGCGGGTGTCGCAGACCCGAATCAAGCTGCGAAACCACGGCGACCTGGTCGCGGTCGAGGCGTTCAGCTATAGCGACGGGGCGTCCAAGCCCAACCCAGCTCTTGGGTTGGACCGAGAGATCAAGGTCGCCGCCGTAGGCGGGTTCGTCTTCGTGCAGGAGCTCTACCGCACGCTGGTCGCCTTCCTGGAAACGGCGCTCGGCGTGGATCTGCAACTGAGCGGTTCGGCCTGGCTCTACGAGCAGGCGGCGGCGAACTACTTCGTGGCCAATGGTCGCTGGCCGGCGGTGGGCGAGCTGTATCAAAAGACGACCCGCGACCTGGCCGTCGACGAGACGTTCGAGAGGGTCATCGCGATGGTCGCTCCGGATGAGGCTTCAAATGGCGAAACCGAGGTCAGGCTCAGCCTGGAACAGCTGCACCGCTGCCGAGATGTCCAAGGCGAGCTCGACACTTTCGTCCACGCCATCCGCCTGGCTGTCGACGCCGACCAGTCAGTCGAAAGAGTGACCAGCGATGCCGCCGCCAACGAGCTGAATCTCGACCCGCAGGCCACGGCCAAGCTGGGGCGGCTGCTCAGCCTGGCGCCAGACATCTGCCGCGAAAGCGAGGTTGTGGATGGATTTTCGAGCTGGAGCTACCTCCCGTCCTACAACGTCCACTTCTTCCGCCGGGCGAAGACGATCGACGACTATCTCGCCATCGTCGCCAACCTTAACCCGAGAGACGGCGTCGCCGACGTTGCCCTGGCTGCCCCGGCGACTGTCAACGGCGACGCAGGCGCGCTGCCGGATGGGGTGGTCACCTTCCTGATGACTGACGTCGTGGAATCGACCCCAATCTGGCTCCAGCGACGCGCCCAGATGTACGTGGCCATGAAGCGCCACGACCAGCTCCTGACCACAGCCATAGAGGGCAATGGCGGCGTGGTGCTCAAGGAACGGGGGGAGGGCGACAGCTTTTTCGCCGTCTTCCTACGGGCGACCGACGCGGTGGCGGCGGCATTCGACGCCCAGAAAGCGCTCATGTCCGAGCCATGGACCGACCAGATCCCGATCAGCGTCCGGATGGCGGTGCTCACCGGAGAGGCCGACGCCCAGGACCGTGACTACCGGTCGCCCGCAGTCAACCGGTGCGCCAAGCTGCGGCGCCGGGCGGTTGGCAACCAGATCCTGGTCTCGGAGACAACTTATTCGATTGTCGCCGACATCCTGCGAGACGATATCCGGCTGGTCAGCGTCGGCAAGCGGCGGCTGGAAGGGCACGACCGCCGCGAGGAGGTCTACGTCGTGCAGCACCCCGACATCGCGTTGGCGCCCGCAGTCGCCGAGGATGAAATTTAGCGCCGACAACAATTCGCATTAAGGGGGATGCAAATTCCCCTCGCCGCCCTATTCTTCACACAGCCTCCGAGCGGGGCACCAGTGCACGATTCAAAAGAAGATGGGAGTGGGCGGTAGTTGAAGTCTCGAAACCTCGGTGTGGCTTGGGCGCTGTGTGCGCTCGCTCTGGTGGTGTCCGCGCTCCTGCCCTCTGCCGGCGTCTTGGCCGCGAGCAGCGCCGACAGTGCCAACTGGTCATCGTCCGATTCATCCGGTAACGGGAACGCGTCGACCCGCGAGCCACGGACGGTCCCCTACTGGAGCTCGACCTTCACCGACCCCACCAACGGGGTTACCTACCCGTTCACGATGGTCGGTTCTGATCCCAGACTTGGGCAGTCGACCACTATCGAAACCAGGATCATCCCGTTGAGCTTTACGTTCGTGGCGGGCGCCCAGGACGTCTCGTCGCTCAACGTTCCGCGCCTTCACTACGTTCCGACGCCGCTGGCGGTGACGATGGATGGCACCGACAACGTGGCCGACACCATCGCCTCGCCCATCTTCACTCCAGCCGGCTTTTCGATCTCGGGAGATTCCGGAGTTCAGTTTGGTGATGCGTTCGCGCGGGCGCAGTTCGGCAAGGTCGGCACCGGGTACCACGTCATCCTTGGCCAGCCGCGTGTCGGCAAGACCGTTTCGATCCAGGTCCCTGAGAGCATGGGCGTGGCCGTGTTGAACCCGCTAGGAGTGCTGTTCGGTCGAGTGGATTCGACATGGTTCAAGCGGCGGCTGGCGGCGATCATCGACGAGATGAACCTCAAACCCACCACCCTTCCAATCTTCCTCAGCAACAACGTGGGCCAGTACTCGGACGCCAACTACCTTCACTGCTGCAGCCTCGGCGGGCACGGCGCCGGCTCGCCGGCCAGCAATGCCCCGATCTCGCTGGCGGGCAAGGACAAGATCCGCACGTTCGTTTACTCGTCCTACATCACACCGAACTCTTTCCCGGGGTTTCCATTGCCATTTGCGGGGCTATCCGACATCCACTCCCTCAGCCACGAGATCGCCGAGTGGATCGACAACCCGTTCGGTATCAACCAGGTCCAGCCGTACCAGTTCCCGACCACGGGCATGTGCTCGTCGGATCTGGAGACCGGCGATCCCCTGGTCGGCGTCTGGTTCCCAATGCCCGGCAACCCCAATGCTGCGGCCGGGTCGGTGTGGCACCCGCAAGATGAGCTGTTCCTCGACTGGTTCGCGCGTGACGGCGAGGACCCGGGCCTGGCGCCCGCTGACGGTCGCTACACCTTCGCGGGCCCGCTGACGACCGCCATCGGTGGCCCCTACGCAGCATTCGGACAGAGCGCCCAAACCTGCTAGCGCGCACTGAGCGAAACTGGTGGGGTGTTCGCCAGCTCCAATTACCCACCTGATCAGCAGGCCGCCGACCGTTTCGTAGCCGAGATGCGCCACGGCACGCTGATCGCCTGCAAGCCGGATGGCTACCCTCAAGTCAGCATCCTGCCTTTCGTCAGGACCGACGACGTCATCGAGCTGCACTGCGTGCAGGCAGACCCCACTTTCGAAGCTGTGCAAGGCACCCCACATGTCACTTTCTTCGTCTCGGACTACCTCGCGTGGTCGCCGCACAACTGGGTCGATGAGCGCGACGCCGGCCGCGCCACCCTGCACTTTCGAGCGGTCGCATTCGAGTGCGATGTGGAGCGAACCTCAACCGATCCGGGTGACGTCGCCGGCGCCCTACAACGACTTCTGCGCTCGTACGAGCCCGGCGCCAGCTATGAGCCCATCCAGGTGGGCGAGTTCTACGGCCCCCGATTGCGACGCCTCGCCACCATGCGGCTGCGGATCGTCCGCAGCCATATCAAGTTCAAGACGGGTCCCGCGGGCACGGCTCAGACGAAGCAGAAAGTCGCCGACCACCTGCGGGACAGCGGGCAGGCCGGCGATCTTCGGGCGGCCGAGGTCATCGAGGCGGCGCTGCGCGAGCGGGCGTAACGGGGACTTGGAAGCAATCGTCTATCGGGGCCGTTTGAAAGGGGGCCGATGAACCGAGTAATCGATCGCTATGCGGTGGTGTTTGTCGCGCTCGCGGCAACCATGTGGGCCTCGGACGCCTACTTTCGAAATCAGCTCGTGCAGCACCTCAGCGCCACCCAGATTGTCGTTGCCGAAGATGCTCTCGTCACCCTGTTCCTGCTGCCGGTTCTGATCCGCAGCCGCCACGAGTTGCGGCTGCTCGGGGCGCGTGGCTGGACGGCGGTGGCCGTCATCGCGGCCGGCGCGCAGGCGCTCGCGACGATCCTTTTCACAGCATCCTTCGCAATCGCCGCCCAGCACCAGCTGTTTGCGGAGACGTTCGTGCTCCAACAGACCCAGCCCTTGATCGCGATCGTGCTGGCCTGGGTCGTCCTCGGCGAGCGGCGCCGGCCCTGGTTCTGGCCGGCGGCGGCGGTGGCGATCATCGCCGTCTACATGGTGGTTTTCGCCAGTGCCCCGATGTCGCCGATATCGGCGCTGCAGAACGGCCGCATCGAGGTTGGGCTGTTGGCCCTCGGCGCGGCGGTCTTATGGGCCAGCGGCACCGTGCTTGGACGTTTTGCCCTTGGCTCGATCTCCTTCTGGAGCATGACGGCGCTCCGCTTCACCCTCGCGCTGCCGGTGCTCGTGGTGGTGGTGTTGGTGCAGAACGGACTCGGCGGTTTCAGCCACTACCGGTTCAGTGACTTCGTGCCCAACCTGCTGGCGATCGCCATCGTGCCCGGCCTGCTGGCGCTGCTCCTTTACTACCGCGCGCTGTCGAAGACCCCTGCATCGCTGGCGACCATCGCCGAGATGGCCTACCCCGTCGCCGCCACCCTCATCGCATCGGCGCCGCCGCCCTGGGGCTTCAACCAGCCGATCTACCCGGTCCAGCTCGTGGGCACCGCCTTGCTGCTGGTGGTGATCGTGTTCCTGAACTGGACTCGGGAAAAGGCGCCGCCCGTGGTCGCGCGATCCCTGAAGGTGGCCGAAGGCTAGGACCAGAGCTGCTGCGCGCGGACGCCGAGGCCGTGCACCACCGCCGTGAACGCGTCGCGCTGCTCGAGGCGATCCGCGCCAAAAGTGTCGATGAGATCGGTCCGAAACGCCGGAATGTAGGCGGAGCCGCCGGTCAAAAGCACGCGGTCGACATCCGTCGGCTCGATCGCGGCCTCCTTCATTGCGTCGGCGACCGCCTGCTTGACCAGGTCCAGCTCAGGGCGAATCATCGACTCGAAAGCGTGGCGCCTCAGCGGTATCCGCAGGTCTAAGGCGGGATAGCTGAGCTCGATCTCCTCCGAATCCGACAGAGCAATCTTGGCCGCTTCAATCGTCTTGTAGAAGTCGTACGCGTGGCCTTCATAAAGGAGCGCATGGACGAGCTCCGCCTCGCGGCCACCGATCCTGGAGAGGATCGACGGTATGCCGGGATCAGCCATAAGGAGTCGCACGGAGCTGGCAGTGCGCAGCTCATTGAACAGCCAGTTCGGCAGGCGCTCCAGCCCCAGGGCGGGTCCGACGCTCGTCTCAAACATGACGCCGTCGAGAATCTCACCGCCCACGGCCACGCCGGCCATGCCTGTGATCTGGGGGGTGCCGGTGCGCGAATCCATGATCGCGGCGTCAAAAGTGCCTCCGCCGAAATCGACGGCCATCTCCACGCCGCGATGCTTCTCCTCGCCGATCACTGCCGCTGTCGGCTCTGGAAGAAATTCGACCTCCGTGAACCCGACGCTGGTCGCGGCGTGCGCGAGCCGCTTGAACGCTTCGGCGTCTGAGCCGGCGCGGTCGTGCGGGTCCGCGCCGGCAAACACCACAGGATGTCCCAGCACCACGCGATTTGGGGCTTGCTCAACCGACGCGTCAGCCTCCGCCTTCAACCGCTCTAGCACGACGCTGACCAGGGTCGATACCGAGAAATCGACAGCCCACGAGTTCGTGCCTGAAAAGCCGACTTTTGCCAGCTCGTGCTTGATACCGGACAAAAGCCGTGCGTCGTTGCAGCCGCCACCCCTTCGGTACTGGCGGCATTCGGTGTCCCAGCCGTATGGCGCGAGCGGGCACTTCCAACAATCGGTCTTACGGTGACCGGACTTGAGGAACGTCCTGACGCCCTCATCGCCGGCCTTGCGCCGGCCCGACCGGTGAAGGTAGACGAAGGAGGGCAGCGTGAGCGAGGTACGTGCGGCGCCGAGGGCGAGCACCTCGACGTGGTCCGGGTACGCGATGGAGATGGCGCTGTTGCTGGTCCCGAAATCGATGCCGTAGCCGAGGGGAATTCCGCTGGACTTCACATCGGGACTATAGAATCCGACCCATGGCCGTATACGGAACCTCGGTGGTGAGCAGTGCCCCGGCGGACAAGGTGTGGAAGATCTGGTCGGACACCTCCACCTGGGGCGAATGGAATCCCAACGTGAACACCATGGAGCTGCAGGGGCCCTTCGCCTCGGGCAGCACAGCGATCATGAACACCAAGGCTGGGCAGCATCACAAGATGCGGATCGTCGACGTGCAGCCGGGGCGATTCTTTGCCCTCGAGACGAACGTGATTCCAGGCACCATGTTCCGCTTCAACTGCCGTGTCGAACCAGTCGGCGCCGAGAGCAAGATCAGTCAGACGGTCGAGGTCAAAGGCCCGCTGGGATTCCTAGGCGGGATGCTGGGCCCAGGCGTATCAAAGGAGTTTGGGACGTTGCTCGCGAACCTCGCCCACAAGGCGGAGGGCAGCTAACCGCGGCGGACGTTAGGACAGTCGTGAGAGGGCAGCGCTCATCGCGTCCGCGTCGTCGGGTTCGAGATGGCTGGCCAGGTTTCGGTCGAGGCTGCGCAGGAATACGGCGTGCGCCTTCTCGAATCCGGCTGCTCCGGCCGGCGTGATGTGCGCGTAGACGCCGCGGCGATCGGTGGGGCAGGACTTGCGGTCGATCAGGCCAGCGTTGACCATCTGTTCTAGGCGTCGGGAAGCGCCGCTGTCGCTGATGCCGGAGACCTTCGCGAGGTCTTGGTAGCGCATCAGCCCTTGGGGTGCCCTTGTCAGATGCAACAGAACCTCGTACCAGGCCAGAGGCATCCCTGCGTCGGGCTGCATGTCTTTCTCGATTGCCGCGCTCATGTTGCCGTGCGCGCGGCACAAGACCTCCCATAGCTCCAGCGCCTTGGCGCGGCTGACCTTTGACACCGGGCTCATGGTAAGTCGCGTCTCGGTGATAGGAACGGGGAAAGGGCCAGGATTTCCCCGGCCCCTTCGCTCAGCTCCTTACGAGACCTGCGCGACCTCCGCTGCCTTGACGACGATCTCGGCGTCGATCTCGAGCTTGATGGTGTGGCTGGCCATCGGCACTGCCCCGGCGATGCCGTCCCAGTTAAGACCAAAGTCCATCCGGTTGATCTGGCCCTTGGCGGTGACGCCAAGGCGCTCCTTGCCGCCAAACGGGTCGGCGATCCGGCCCTCGAGGGTGGTCTCGAGCGTGACCGGCTTGGTCGTCTCCTTGATCGTTAGGTCGCCGCTGACCTTGTAGGTGTCTCCCTCGACGTGCTCTACGCCGGTGACCTTGTAGGTCATATAGGGGAACTTCTCGACGTCGAAGAAGTCGGCCGAGCGAAGGTGGTTGTCCCGCTGGTCCGTTTTCGTGCTCAGGCTCGCGACGTCGATCTTGACCTCGCCGCGTGCCTTGGTGAAGTCGTCGTCAGGGCCTTCGAAGAAGCCGTCGAACTTGCTGAAGTGCCCGCGGACCGTGGACACCGCGAGATGCTTCGCCGAGAACCCGACGTTGGTGTGACTGGGATCGATCTCGTACCTGACCATTTATTGTGCCTCCTGGGATTTGAAGCGGCTTGTGCGCCGCAACTAAACAACTACTACTTGTTTGCGCAAGCAACTATTCCAATAGGTTGGTCTAGCGAGGCCGGATACGACCAGGTGTGTATGCCCAAGGCGGGATCGGTGGCCAAGGGACGCGGCCGTTCGTGCCCGAATGGATGGGTCTCGGTGGGGGCTTCTAGGGGATTCGGGAGCTATACGCCGCCGCGGCTTTTCGCCAGCTGAATACGACTCCGGCCACCATCGCCACGAGGAAGATCGCCAAGGCGAGAGCAAAAATGGTCGGCCCGGTCTTGCCTGCGCCGACCGCCGTGCCCAGCGGGCCCCAGTCGACTGTGGCGGCGGCGTTCAGCCAGGCGATCATACCGGTGGCAAAAGCTGCGGCCGCCAGGATCCAGATCCTTTCGGGCCGTGACATCTGGCCGATGTCAAAACGTCTTTGCCGTGTCGTTACGGGGATCCGGCCGAGCCGGCTTAGCAGCACTATCCAGACGGCGAGCATGACGAGCCCGATCCCCAGCGCGATCCACGGGTAGGCGGTCTTGTCGATCGGGGTAAGGTCGGCGGAGCCCGCCCAGGCCGCCATCGGCAGCGCCCAGATGAGGCTTGACAGTGCCGCGAACCCGGTTCTGCCGAACCGATCGACCAAGCCGTCCATATTTGGCGAGGGTACTGCTTCTCGAGGTATTGCTCAAACGTTGTATCGCCATATCGCGTCCCTGCGCGCCGGTGACACGGATCTTCATCGAGGCATTTGTTTCGTGCCGAAAACGTGATTCTGGAGAAACCGGTAGAGTGAGTGCCTTGGCCGGCTCCTGCCGGCCCGCTCGCTCGGGTCCTCTCTCGCCGTCACGGTAACGGTGTCCTGATCGTCGCGGCAAATACGACCTTGGAGAGGATCAGGAGAAACGTTGTCATCATTCGCTGACGCGGGCGTGGGCCCGCATACCCTCGCGGCTTTGGCCGCACTCGGAATCGACGAGCCGGTTCAAGTCCAGGCAGAAGCGATTCCAGCCCTCATGCAAGGGCGCGATGTCGTCATCGAAGCGCCCACAGGATCCGGCAAGACCCTTGCCTTCTTGATCCCGATGATCGAGCGGCTGCCCCGGCGCGGTGCCGGCCCGAAGGCGCTTATCGTCACCCCGACCCGTGAGCTCGCGCTCCAGGTGGAGAAGGTGCTTCGGTCGATGAAATGCGACCTGCGCTCGACCGTCCTCTACGGTGGTGTCGGATACGCGACGCAGCGACTTGCGCTGAAGGGCGGCGTCGACGTCGTCGTCGGCACCCCGGGCCGCATCCTCGACCTGGTGGGACAGGGCAAGGTGTCGCTGTCGCGCATCGAGTACCTCGTGCTGGACGAGGCGGACGAGATGCTGGACGCCGGCTTCGCGCCCTCGGTCGAGAAGCTGCTTGGACTTACATACCAGCCGCAGACTGTGCTGGCGTCGGCAACGATGCCGACCTGGGTCAGCAACATGGCGGAGAAGCACACTCACGACGCCGTGCAGGTCAGGTTGAAGACCGAAGGCGGTCCTACCTTGGAACACGGCATGCTCCGCGTGGCGCGAGAGCACAAGCTGCAGACGCTGAGCCGCCTGCTCCACCGTCACGGTGGCACCGCGATCATCTTCGGACGCACGAAGCACGGCGTGAAGAAGCTCAACCACAACCTTCGTCAGCTGGGCCACAACACCGTCGAGCTGCAGGGTGATTTGTCGCAGGCGATTCGCGATCGCGCGATGGCCTCGTTCCGCGAGGGACGCAGCCAGATCCTTGTCGCCACCAACGTAGCGGCGCGCGGCATCGACGTGAACCACGTCGGGCTGGTCGTCAACTTCGAGCTGCCCGACTCGGCGCAGTGGCTCACACACAGGGTCGGTCGCACCGCACGCATGGGCGAGGCGGGACGCGCTCTGACATTCGTGACGCCGGAAGATGAGGTGGCCTGGGTGAAGCTCAGCCGCCAGGGCGCGCCTGACATCCGCGAGCTGGACACGAACCGGCTTCTGGAGGAAGGCGCATGGCACTACCGCGAGCGCAGCACGCGGCCGACGCAAGCGGTGCACCGTCCATCACCACCGGCGACTGTCAACCACAGCCGGCGGAGGCGTTGGCCCGCTCGCACGCGACCGTAGTCAGCTCTTCGGCGTGAGATGCTCTCCGAAAAAGCTGAGGATGCGCGTCCACGAGTCTTCGGCGGCCGACTTGTTGTAGGCGCGGCCTCGATCGTTGAAGAACGAGTGGCTCGCGCCGGGATAAATCTTTATATCGTGCGCGATGCCCGTGCCGTCGAGTGCCTTGTCGAGCGCACGGCCCGCGCTCGCGGTGAAGTCATTCTCCGGGTATGACCCGACGACGGGACACGCACGTCTAACGGCCTCGAGCGGTCGCGGGTTGGCGCCGTAGAAAGGCGCGATCGCTTTCAACCGCTGATCCGTGCAGGCCCACGCGATCGCAAACGCGCCGCCCATGCAAAAGCCGATGGCCCCGATTCGCTCGGGGTCGACTTCGGGCAACGCGGCCAGGCGTGTAAGGGCGGCTTTCAGGTCGGATATCCCGTAGCGGTCGACCGAGCCGCGCAGCATGCCGGCCATATATCGCGCCATGCAGATGGCGCGGTTGCGGCCGGCGAACAGGTCGACAGCGAGCGCTGCGTAACCCTGGTCGGCGAAGCGGCCCGTGATGTCCTTGATGTTGTCGGTGAGGCCATAGGCCTCATGGATGACGACCACGCCCGGGTGAGGCCCGGGCGCCTCAGGGAGCGAGAGATATGCTCCACCCTTCAGAACGCCAGTCTCGATTTCACTCGCCTTCATTTGGCTCTGATCGATGGTAACGGCGTCGAGAGGCGGGCTGAGAGGCGGGCGGTATCATCTTCTCCTCCCCGTCGTGGGCCCGTGGCGCAGTTGGGAGCGCGTCTGACTGGCAGTCAGAAGGTCAGGGGTTCGAATCCCCTCGGGTCCACCAAATTTCTGAATACAGAATCGACCATTTGGCGCTCGATGCAGATTCGCGAAGGCCTGCTGACAGACTATTTGACAGACTATCGGACAGACTATCCCGGGTTCCGGACGCGGAAAATCGGCCGTTTCTTGGCGACGTGCGAGCTGACCTGCGGCTGTATGCGCTTGGGCATCTTGTCCACGAAAACTCCTCAAGCGGGCTGACCTACCGCCGAGCGCTTCCACGATCTTCGCCATGGGTGCGCGTCTCTGTTGCTCGTCCAAGGCGTTCACCCAAGGGTCGTCATGGAGACGCTCGGCCACAGCCAGATCAGCCTGACGATGAACACCTACAGCCAGGTGCTCCCGGCCCTGCAGCGCGAGGCGGCCGACCGCATGGAGGCTGTGCTCACAACGCGGCCGTAGTCAACGAGCCCCAGCGGGCTTCGGCTCTGGCACCAATCGTCCGTTCATAGCGTTGTACCAGGTGTTGGATGAGGAACAGCGGCTAATCTCGCTGGCGCGGGAGGGCGACAACATAGCGTTCCAGAGCTTGCTGGGGCCCTACGTCGAGCCAGCCTGCAAGCTCGCTTTCGTGATGTTGGGCGACTGGCAGGAAGCTGAGGACGCCGTCCAAGAAGCGTCACTCAAATCATGGAGGGCCGCGAAGAACCTTCGCGAGGGCTCTCGGTTTCGGCCGTGGTTCCTTACAGTCGTCGCGAACGAGTGCCGTTCCCGACGGCGTGGGCGATGGTTCCGGACGCTGCGTGTGGCCAGCCTGACAATCCCGAGCCAGGCGGACGTGGCCGACGCCGCTGCGGAGTCGGCCGACCTCGAGCGGGCGGTCACCGCACTCGACAACTCGGCACGCCTGCTGCTGTTCCTGCATTTCTACATGGACCTATCGCACGAGGAGGCCGGCCGCGTCATCGGCATCTCAGGCGCGGCGGCGAAGACTCGGCTGTATCGGACCCTGAGAGCGCTGCGCCCGGACCTGGAGTTGGAGACTGCGAGATGAACCGACCATTGGGCGACGACCTACGACAGCTTTTCGAGCGCGAGATCGGCGTTCCGCCACTGGGGGTTCGCGAGCGTGTCCTTGCAGGCGTCAGCCACGCGGCGCCGAGACCCACCCGACGCTGGCGAGCCGCGGCAAGCCTCGTCGCGCTGTTCTTGGCGGCTGCCATCATTGTGACGCTCCTCGTCGCTCGCGAGAACCAGCGGGTCGTTCCGGGCAACAAGCTGCCCATGCCGACTCCGTCATCCGCCACTCCATCGGACCTGATCTGGATGCAGGATGGAAACAACCCGGCTCAGTACGACGTTATCGACTGGTCCGGCAGGTCCGTCAACACATTGCTGATGGCGGGCGGCGACCTCGTCACGCCGGCGTTCGACGGCCAGTCCGCGATGCTCAACGGTTCCAGCGTCATCGATTGGCACGGCAATGCCCTGGGGTCGCTGAACGTCCCGGATACGGACCTCCTCGATGCAGCCTGGGCGGACGACAACCGGCACGTCTGTGTGGTCGCTCAACCACCTGGTCACGGACCCAATCAAGGGCTCGGCAGCCTGTGGCTCGCACAGGCGGGCAGCCCGGCGCGCCTACTCCGGAGGGTGGGCGAGGCTGGATCGTCGCCCGCTGTGCTCGCCTGCTCAGTGGCTAGCAATCGAGCGGTCATCGCGAGCGAGCTAAACGCGCATATCGAGCCGCAGGGGGCTCGGTCCCTTATCACCCTCCTCGTCCAGGTGATCGACCTGACCACTGGTGCAGTTGTCTATCAGCATCATTACGGCGCAACCGCGTCGGTCGCCCTGTTCGTGGTCGCCTCTCCCGACGGTCGCTACCTCGCCGAGGACCGCGTCAGCGGTGCGGTCAGCGGTGGGTCGGTGGTCAAGGAGATCAGTACCGGTCGCGTGGTTGCGACATTCACCCAAGCCTCGGTGGTGGCGTTCTCCGGGGACGGCGGTCGCGTCAACCTCCATTTCGCCGACACGACAACCGACGAGACCCGAGTTGTCGACCTGGTGAGTGGCAGCACCGTTTGGACTCATGCGGGCCCGGTTGCCATCGGATTCCGCCCCCAAAGCCTAGATTTTGTGGCTGCGCTCGACGACCCGGCCGGCGACTACGACCTTCTCTTTGTCCCGCAAGTCGGACCGGCTGTAGTCATCGCCCGTCAGGTGTATGTCTCGTCCTGGTGTGGCTGCGTCGGCCCCCGCATCTGATGTTCACCCTGCTGGTTCGCCAATCATTGACCACTACAACAGTGCTTCGCCACCCCAAAACTCTTGTTAGGCGCCGGCGGGCGGTCAACACCACTTAGGAGGCTCGAAATGAACTCGACAATTGGTGGGCCCGGTTGGGATCGAACCAACGACCAGCCGATTATGAGTAGCTTGTCGCTTACTGCGTTTACCGTTCCATTTCTGGGCCGCTAGACAGGCTCCTATCCATGGCGTCTGCGGCATCGCGCATGAGAGCGGGCAAGACGTGGGCATAAGTGTCCATCGTGACCGAGATGCGGCTATGGCCGAGGGTCTCCATCACCACTCTTGGCGACACTCCTTGGGCGAGCAGCAGGCTGGCGCATGAGTGGCGTAGATCGTGATTGTGCCGACGTCGGCACAACCATGATTATGCCGACCTCTTCGTTATGCCGACCTTCGACCTGAAGCGAACTCAAACGGAGCCAGCTCTGTCGGCATAACGACGCCCCGAGTCGCACCATCCTCTTTCCCGTGGGACCGGAGTCGAAGGAGGCAAGGATGGCCAAAGCTAGGAGCAGGGTGAGTCGGGTGTTGATGACGGGGCCGTTGGCTCCCTACGCAACGAGCTACAGACAGGAGTTGGAGAAACGCCGCTACACGCGGCTGAGCGCAGTCAATCAACTACGACAGGTCGGCCGGCTGAGTCGCTGGCTTGAGACCCAGTCACTTTCTGCCGCTGACCTGACCGTCGAGCGTGTAGATGAGTTCCTGGCGCTCCAGCGTTCGG